>ENA-OPVT01000055-OPVT01000055.1-human-gut-metagenome-genome-assembly--contig:-NODE-55-length-83565-cov-5.275536_pt1 | contig 83565 bp, 77 predicted proteins | sample MGYA00241499_ERZ501990 | MGnify/ENA primary metagenome ERZ501990 (study PRJEB25962, sample SAMEA2042104) | human gut metagenome | biome: human gut; feature: human-associated habitat; material: faeces...
TCCCGCCATTTCTATATCCCTGCATTGAAAAAAATTTCGTAATTTATGAAGTGAGTTGAACGCTAAAAAATGATATGTTTGAGCGAAAGCGAGTTTATCATTTTTAGTGAAACAAACAAAATAAATAGAAAATTTTTTCACCAGCAGGGCAGTTTTCTTTTGCTTCATTTTCTTTGTCTGTACAAAGAAAATGAAAAATAGTTTTAGATTAGTAAATTTATAACAGAAAGAATTCCAATTACCCACATTGTAAGAGAAATCTTTTTAAAATCCATACATGCTACATTAATAATAATGTAAGAGATAAATCCTATGCTAAGTCCGATTGCAATACTGTGAGTCATAGGCATAAATATAATTGTCATAAAAGCCGGAATAGATTCCTTCATAGTTGAAAGATCAAGCTGAGCAACATTTCTGAACATAAATATTCCAACGATAACAAGAGCAGGTGCAACTGCAAATACAGGAATAGCTTCAACTATTGGTGCTATAAAAAGTGCAAGCAGGAAGAAAAGTCCTGTAAATATAGAAGCAAGCCCTGTTTTAGCTCCAACTTTTATACCCGCTATTGATTCCCCGTAAGTTGTAACAGTACTTGTTCCAAGTAAAGCTCCTATAATTGTTGAAGAACAGTCGGCTAAAAGCATTCTTCCAAGACCTTTTTTTCTTTCCTCTTCATTTCTAAATGGTACTTCTTTATATGTGAACATAAGAACACTTAGCGAGTCAAAAAGGTCAATAAACATAAATGAGAAAATAGCTCCTAAAAGACTTACTTTCATTACCCCAAATACATTAAGTTTGAAAAGCAAAGGTTTCATGCTTGGAGGAGAAGATAATAATTTTTCAGGCATAGGAACTTCTCCTAAACACATTCCAACAATAGAAATAACAATAATACTGATTAAAACTCCGCCTTTAACTTTTTTCATATCTAAAATATACATTAAGAATAATCCTGCAAGTGAAAGAGCAACAGGAAGTGTAATTGGAGCAATTTTTACAAGTGTTTCAGGGTTTGCTTCAATTATTCCCATACTCTTAAGACCGATAAGTGATAAAAAAAGTCCTATTCCAACTGTTGCTGCTGTTGAAAGCTGCTGAGGAATTGAGTTTATAATTTTTTCTCTTACTCCGCAGATTGCAAGTATCAGATAGAAAACACCTGAAAAGAAAACAACTCCCAAAGCATCCTGCCAGGGAATTCCATTTCCCATAACAAGAGTGAATGTAAAGAAAGCATTAAGCCCGACACCAGGTGCTAGAGATATAGGAACGTTTCCTAAAATCCCACCTAAGAAAGAACCGATTGCAGTGGCAACACAAGTTACAGTAACAAGAGCAGCTTTGTCCATTCCTGTAAGTGAAAGAACAGCCGGGTTAACGAAAATAATGTAAGAAATTGTAAGGAAAGTAGTAAGTCCGCCAAAGAACTCTCCTCTTATGCTTCCTCCTCTTTCAGAAATAAGAAATTTTTCATCAAGGAATTTAACTATTCCGTTTTTGTTTTGTGACATTTTAACTTTTTTCCCCCTTAAATTTTAAAATATTAATGGAGCAGACTTCCTAATTAAGTCAGCTCGTAGTAGATTTATTTATGGTAAATCTGTAGAAACTTTTGAACCTAATTATCAAAATTATACGAGCTTTTTTGATTATTTGTTCCAGTATCCAATGTGAGCTCTGGCAATTTCTTTTGCAAGCTGTTCATCAGCAATAGGTCCTATTACTTCAATGTTTTTTTGTCCTTTTGCAAGAATTTCTCTGCAAGGCATATCGAAAGTAGGATTATCTTCATCAGCACCTGTAAGAGCTAGAAGATCTTTTTCACTTATTCCATAAACTATTCTTCCAACATTTCCCCAGTAGATAGCTCCTGTACACATACAGCATGGTTCAGCAGTAGAATATAAAGTGCAGTCCCATAAAAATTCTCTTGAGTAAAGTTTTACAGCTTTTCTCATAGCAGTAGTTTCTGCATGTCCTGTACATTCTCTTTCAGTAACTTCAATGTTTCCTGATTCAACAATAATATTTCCCTCTTTGTCAACAATTAATGCTCCAAAAGGGTGGTTTCCGGCTGCAACAGCTTCATCAGCGATTTCAATACATCTTCTGATGTATTTGAAGTGGTCTAAATTTGTCATGATTTCCTCCTAAAACTAAAAAAATTAAAAATAAAAAAAGGTAACCTTTTGGGTTACCTTGTAATCAACTCACACTTCACCCGTGCAAGATGAGCAGCATATATTATCTGCCTAATGAGTCTCTTGTGGGCGCCATGTTGCCTATTTATTTTTCAATGAACAACAATAATATGTTATATAATTTTTTTCTATTTGTCAAATAAATTTTCTTTTTACTAAAAAAGTATTTTTCTTTTATCTATAAATATTTCCCATTAAACCTACTATTTTTTTTGCTTCAGCAATTTTTCTGCTGGCTATTGCACGAGCTTTTTCAGCACCTTTTCTTAAAATTTCATCTACATATTCAGGATGTTTTGCAAGTTCTTCTCTTTTTGCTCTCGCTTCTGCAAAATAATTAAGGATTGCTTCAAGAAGTTCTTTTTTAGCATGACCGTATCCGTAGTTTCCAGCAAGGAATTTTTCTTCCATCTCTTTTGCCTGTTCTTTTGTTGCAAAAAGTCTGTATAGAGCCATTACATTATTATTTGGATCTTTTGGTTCTTCAAGAGGAGTAGAGTCTGTAACGATACTCATAACCTGTTTTTTAAGAACATTTTTAGGAGCAAACATATTTATAACATTTCCATATGATTTACTCATTTTTTGTCCGTCAGTTCCGGGAACAACAGCCACACTTTCAAGAATCATAGGTTCAGGAAGTTTAAAGAAATCAACTTTGTACTGCTGATTAAATTTCATTGCAATATCTCTTGCAAATTCAAGGTGCTGTTTTTGGTCTTTTCCAACAGGAACAATGTCAGAATCATAAATTAAAATATCTGCTGCCATAAGAATAGGGTAAGTTAAAAGTCCTGTATTTGGGAAAAATCCTTTTGCAATCTTATCTTTGTATGAGTGCCCTCTTTCCATAAGCCCGACAGGTGTCACATTTGATAAAAGCCATGAAAGTTCAACGTGTTCAGGCACATCTGACTGTAAGAATAAAGTTGATTTTTCAGGATCAAGTCCTAGTGCTAAATAGTCAAGAATAATATTTCTTGTACTTTCTCTTAAAACTTCAGGGTCAGTAAGAGATGTAAGTGAATGATAATCTGCAACAAAATAAAATCCTTCAACTTTGTCTTGATTTTCTATAAATTGTTTCATTGCTCCAAAATAATTTCCAAGGTGAAGAGTTCCGCTTGGCTGAATTCCAGATAAACTTCTTTTCATAAAATCCTCCTATTATTTTTTAAAAAGAAAAGCCTGCGGCAAGTACCACAGGCTAAATAAATTCTATTTTTAGATAGTGATACAATTTCATTTTAGTTTTACATTACAAAATGGTTTGTATCTTTTTGTTAAAATACAAACTTCTTTCTAGCACCACCAATATAAAATTGTATAATAATTTGTTTTCATGACACTACCTCATAAGTTATTCAATAAAATTAGTATATCACTATATTTTTTATTTATCAAGGGATTTATAAAATTATTGCCAAGAAATAAAATATTAACTATAATATCAGTATAAATATTTCAAATGGAGGGTACTTATGAGTTACATTGCAGGTGTTGATATTGGAGGAACAAATACAAAAATAGGAATAGTTGATGAAGAGGGAGAAATTCTTGTTAAAAAGAGTATAAAAACTCTTTCTCTTGAGGGAGCAGAAAAAACAATGACAAGAATATGGGAAACAATAAGAGAACTGCTTTCTTCACTTAACATAGATGAAAAAGATCTTAAAGGGGTTGGAATGGGGATTCCAGGTCCTGTAATGAATAAAAAAGTTGTAGGATTTTTTGCAAATTTCCCTTGGGAAAGAAATCTTAATGTTTCACAGATGTTTGAAATTATAAGCGGAAAAACAACAAGACTTGACAATGACGTAAATGTCATTGCTCTTGGAGAAGCAAAATTTGGAGCAGGAAAAGGTGCAGGTTCAAGTGTAACTATTGCTCTTGGAACAGGAATCGGAGGAGGAATCTATGTTGATGGAAACCTTATCTCTGGATTTACAGGAGCAGGAGGAGAAATCGGACACATGAAACTTGTACAGAATGGAAAACTTTGCGGGTGCGGGCAAAGAGGGTGCTTTGAAGCTTATGCTTCTGCAACAGGAATTGAGAGAGAAGCTGTTTCAAGACTTCTTGTAAATAAAACAAATCTTTTATATGAAAAAATAAACGGAGATATAAGCAAGCTTGAAGCAAAAGATGTTTTTGATGCTGCAAAAGAGGGAGATGCTTTTTCTCTTGAGATAGTTGATTATGAAGCAGAATATCTTGCTATGGGAATTGGAAATATTTTAAATATTATAAATCCAGAGAAAGTTATTCTTGGAGGAGGAGTTGCTCTTGCAGGAGATATTCTTCTTGATAGAGTAAAAGATAAACTTCCAAAATATGCTCTTGCTGTAACTCTTAATAATTTTAATATCGTTCTTGGAACTTTAGGAAATGATGCAGGAATAAAAGGTGCAGCTGCTCTTATTGATTAATTAAAATTTTATAAAAAATTATATTATATTTTAAAACAGGAGAAAAATAGAAAACTTCTCCTGTTTTTGTTATAATTATAAATAGAAAGACTATATATTTTACAGAGATGGTTAAGGAGAAATTTGATGAATAAGAGAATATTACTGGTAGAGGATGAATGGAAGTTAAGGAGAATAGCAGCGGATTTTTTGAAGAGAGAAAATTTTAATGTAATAGAGGCAGAAGACGGGGAAGAAGCACTTAATTTTATAATTTCACAAAAATTTGATTTGATAATTTTAGATCTTATGCTTCCTAAAATAAACGGGTGGGAGCTTTTAAAAGAGGTAAGGTCAAAAGATTCTACAATTCCTGTCATTATGCTTACAGCAAGGGGAAGCGAAGAGGATATTTTAAAAGGCTACGAGATGAAAGCAGACGAATATATTGTAAAACCTGTGAGCATGAAAGTTTTAGTTGCAAAGGTAAAAGCCTTTTTAAGAATTCACAGCCTTGGCGAGATAATAACTTTTGGGGACATTACAATAAATACAGATACAAGGGATATAAAAATGAACGGCAGTCCTTTGGATCTTTCACAAAAAGAATATGAACTTCTTCTTTTCTTTATAAAAAATAAGGGGCAGGTTCTTTCAAGGGACAGAATAATCACATCACTTTGGGGATATGATTATGATGGAGATATAAGAGCGGTTGATTCACAGATAAAAAGAATAAGAAAAAAACTTGAGGGTAAATATATAAAAACAATAAGAGGTGCAGGCTACAAACTTGAGGAGGAATAATGAACAGTATCCGTAGTAAACTTTTTTTTCTGATAGCTTCGGTTATTACCATGATAATGTTTTTTATGGTTGCCTTTAACGAGGTTTATTTTGAAAAATATTTTTTGAAAATAAAAAAAAATCAGCTTTTTTATCTGGCAAATGAAATAAAAGACCCGAGATCTCTTATAGATTTAAGTGCTATCGAAGAAAAAAATAATATAAAAATATATATAATAAACGAAAGATATTTAAAAGATGTTGATGTATCTCTTTCAGAGGAAGAAATAAAAACTCTTTTTGAAAATCCTAAAAATTTTGTATTTAGGCTTAATGACACATCTTTTTCACTTGATAAAGAGCTTACAATCATAACTCCTTACAATAAAAATCAGCTCCTTATAATAAGCACGCCTTTCAGCTCGGTGAAAGAGCCTGTAAATATAATCACATCCTTTCACCTGAAAATTGTTCTTACAGCTTTGGTTTTGGGATATGTTCTTTCAATAATTCTTTCACGAATAATTACAGCTTCCATAATTGATATGGGAGAAACTGCAAAACGTGTGGCAAAATTGGATTTCTCACAGGAATTTAAATCTTATTCCAAAGATGAGATAGGTGTTTTGGGGGAAAACTTAAATATAATGTCGGCTCAGCTTAAAGACAGTATAGACAAGCTTCACGAAGATATTGAAAAAGAAAGAAAAATAGACAAGATGAGAAAAGAATTTATTTCCAGTGTGAGCCACGAGCTTAAAACTCCTATTGCAATTATAAATAATTACTGCGAGGGGCTTAAAGAAGGAATAGCTTCTGACAGGGAAACAGCAGAATTTTATCTTGATGTTATTATGGAAGAAACTGAAAATATGAATAAACTTGTCCAGTCTCTTTTATTTCTTTCAAGGGCAGAGAGAGGATTTATTACTTTTAATTCTGAAAAATTTAATATAGAAGAGATTATTTTAAATGAAGTGAAAAGAGCTGAAAATTTAAATACAGGAAATAAAAAAATTACTTTAAAAATAAAGGAAAAATATTTATATGGAGATAAAGAACAGCTTTCAGCAGTTGTAAAAAATCTTATTGAAAATAGTTTTAAATATGTTGAGCCTGATGGTGAAATAATAATAAAAGTTGAAAACAGAAGATTTTCAGTTGGAAACACATCTCATATTTCTGAAAAGGAAATTGAAAATGTGTGGCTTCCTTTTTACAGAACAGACAAAGCAAGAGACAGAAAACTTGGAACAGGTCTTGGTCTTGCAATAGTTAAAGAAATATTAAAGACTCATAAACTTAATTTTGGGGCATACAAAGAAGATGATAAAATTATTTTTTGGTTTGAAGGAGGAGAAGAATGAAAAAGATAATACTTATGGCATTTGTTCTGATATCATGTGCAGTAAGCGGAAGACATAATGACCATACTCTTACAGATCCCCTTAAAGAATTTAGAGAGAAAAAAAGTATCGAGTCTCTTACGACAGAACAAAAAGACGAACTTCTTATTTTAAGAAAGGAATATTTTTCTGAACTTCAAGACATTCAAGAGGAAGAAAAAAAATTAAGAAAAGAAGCTAATCAATATATGATGAAAAATGATGAAGAAAAATATGAAGAAATCCATGACAGAATGAATGAACTGAAATTTGAGAAAAAAATTATAAAAGAAAATTATAATAAAAGGATAGATGAAATCTTGAAAGAAACAGGGAGAACAGGAAAATGAAAATTTTTGACGGGCATATGGATATTTGGTGTGATGTTTCTAAAAAAAGAAAAGAGGGCTGTGAAAATATTGTAAAAAATTTTCATTTGGAAAGGCTGAAAAAGGGAGAAGTATTCGGAGGAGTATTTGCAGCATGGCTTGATAATAAATATTCTGATGAAGACAGCGAGAAGGAATTTATTTATATGTTAAATTCAGTGAGTCACGAAATAAATTCAAATCCTGAAATTTTTAATATAATAAAGAGCAGAAAAGATTTAGAAAAAGAATTTTCAGAGGGAAAACTTACAATTCTTATGGGAGTTGAGGGGTTAAGAGCTGTTGGAAATAATCTTGACTGGCTGGATACTTTGTATAATTTAGGATACAGGCTTGCAGCACTTACATGGAATGAGAAAAATATTTTAGGAACAGGAGCGGGAGAAAATTCTTGTGAGGGACTTACTGAAATTGGAAAAAAAGCAGTGAGAAAAATGAATGAGATTGGAATGATAGTTGATGTTTCCCATGCAAATGAAAAAACTTTCTGGGATATAGCAGAGATTTCAACCAAACCTTTTATTGCTTCTCATTCAAATGCCAGAACTCTTTGTGATGTTCCAAGAAATCTTACAGATGAACAGATAAAAGCTGTGGCACAATCTGGCGGTGTTATTGGAGTAAACGGCTATATTGGATTTATAAAGAAATGTGATTTTTCAAGTCCAGCTCCAATAGAAAATCCAGATTTATCTTCTAAACCGGATTTAAAAGATCTGGCTGACCATATTGATTATATTGCAGGTCTTGTTGGTGTTGATTATGTTGGACTAGGATTTGATTTCTGTGAATATCTTTCTGAGGAATTAAAAGATACAAATCCAAAAAATCTTGAAGATGCTTCAAAATGCCAGAATATGATTGAAGAACTTAGAAAAAGAGGATATTCTGAAAATGATATTGAAAAAATAGCTTATAAAAATTTCTTGAGAGTAATAAAAGAGAATTTAAAATAAAAAAGCAGCTGTTGTAAATAGATGGTTTTTAATCATTAATTTACTCAGCTTTTTTTATTTTAATAATTAAAAAATGTAATTTTTTAAAACAATTTTTATTTTTTTGATAAAAAGTATTGATTTTTTGAAACCAATATGCTATATTACAAATATAAAATAAATATATATACATTTAGCAAATAAAGTATATACTTAAAAAGGAGGAGTATAAAATGAAAAATATAGTACTTGTAACTCATGGTGAGTTTGCTACAGGAATAGTAACTTCTTTAGAACTTGTTTATGGAAAATCTGAAAATTTGGAAACAGTCACAATTCATTCTTCAGAAACTTTAAAAGAAATTATAAAAAATATACAAGATAAAATAACAGGATTTAATAATAATCTTCCCACAGTGATAATAACTGATATTGCTGGAGGAAGTACTACACAAGCTGCTTTAGAAATCTTATCTTCTAATGAAAATACATATCTTCTTACAGGATTAAGTTTAGGACTTCTTTTAGAGGTTGTGCTGGCTGATATGACTGACAGTGATGAGGAGAATAAAGAAATTCTTAGAGAAATTATTGAAAACACAAGACAAACAATAAATTTTGTAAATGATCTTTCAGAAAATGAAATGGAAGAATCAGAAGATGGTGAATTATAAAAATTAATTAAATATAATATTGATGGAGGTAAAAATGATTAAATTATTAAGAGTTGACGACAGATTAATCCATGGACAAGTAGCAGTAAGCTGGACTTCTTTTATAGGAGCAGATACTCTTCTTGTTGCAAATGAAAAAGCAAGAACAGACAAAATGATGCAAATGGCATTTAATATGGCAAAACCGCCTCAAGTATTATTATCTATAAAAAGTGTAGCAGGTGCAGCAGCTGTAATTAATAATCCAAAACATGCAGACAGAAAAATTTTTGTTGTGACAGCAAGTGTTGAAGATGCTTTAGAAATCTGCAAAAGCTGTCCTGAAGTAAAAGAAATCTGCCTTGGAGGAATAAGAAAAGCTGAAGGGAAAAAAATGATTGAAAGACAGGTATATTTAAGCGAAGAAGATTTAAATGCTGTAAAAGAAATTCATAATTTAGAAAGAAATGTTTTTTTACAAGCAGTTCCAACTGAAAAAGTTTTAAATTATGATGAGATATTAAAAGAATACAATAAATAAAAGGGAGGGACATTATGTTATTAAAAGCTTTGTTATTGGGACTTTTAGCAGGATTTGCAATTTGGGACGGTCGTGTTTTTGGACAGCATATGTTTGACAGACCAATTGTAACAGGACCTATAGTTGGACTTATTTTAGGAGATGTCCAGACAGGAATAGTTATGGGAGCTTCTCTTGAACTTGTAATGATGGGAATAGTTGGAATAGGAGCTGCAACTCCTCCAGATGTAGTTGCAGGTGGAATTTTATCAACAGCTTTTGCAATAATGTCAGGATTAAATATGGATACAGCAGTTGCACTATCTTTACCAATTGCCACTCTGGCTCAATCAGTTGGAATACTTGACAGAACTATAAATACAACATTCTTACACTGGGCAGATAAAGCTGCACAGGAAGGAGATGCAGATAAGGTTGGAAAAGCTTTATGGGCAGGAGCTTTCTTATTCTTCTTTAGCGAATTTGCAGTTGTTTTCTTTGGTGTTTTACTTGGATCAAGTACAATAGCTTCTTTTATAAGTGCTCTTCCGGCATTTATAATAAAAGGTCTTACTGTTGCAAGCGGAATGCTTCCAGCTTTAGGAATTGCAATATTAATGCAGCTTATTTTTGATAAAACTAATGCAGCTTATCTTTTTGTGGGATTTATTTTAACAGCAGTTTTAGGTGTAAGTACTGTTGCAGTTGCTGTAGTGGGAGCAATTATTGCTTATGTTGTATATCAAACATCTATGAAACATAAAAAAGAAATGGATGCCTTAATGGCTATTATTTCTACTGGAAATAATCACGATGATTTGGACGGTGAGCTATAATGGAAAAAAATAAAAGTATAGAGATAACAAAAAAAGATTTATTAAAAGTTTTTTGGAGATCATTTCCTTTACAGGCATCTTTTAACTTTGAAAGAATGCAGAATGTAGGATTTTGTTATTCAATGCTGCCGGTTTTAAAAAAATTATACACAGATAAAAAAGAACTTTCAGCAGCACTAAAAAGACATTTGGAATTTTTTAATACAACTCCGCAAACTGTAACTTTTATTACAGGAGCCTGCATAGCACTTGAAGAACAGAATAAAAAATCAAATGGAGAATTCGATATAAGTTCAATCGCTGCACTAAAAGCAGCACTTATGGGACCTATTGCAGGTATAGGGGATTCATTTTTCTGGGGAACATTCCGTATAATTGCAGCAGGTATTGGATGCAGTCTTGCAACACAAGGAAGTCTATTAGGAGCTATTTTATTTTTATTAATATTTAATATTCCACATTATCTTGTAAGATATTATGGATTAAAAATAGGATATAAGAGCGGAATTGATTTTATTGCAAATGCACAAGAATCAGGAATGATAGGAATATTAACTAATTGTGCAAAAGTAATGGGACTTTGTGTGGTTGGGGCGATGATAGCTTCAATGGTATCTTTCAAAATACCATTTACTATTGAAATTACAGGGGCAGCAGTAAAGGTTCAATCAATATTTGATCAAATATTACCATCAATTTTACCTTTAGGACTTACTTTTGTAATTTATGCTCTGCTTAAAAAAGGAATAAAAACTACCAGAGTTATGTATGGAATTATAGCATTAGGAATTATTGGATCTTTATTGGGGGTATTATAAAATGGAAAAAATGCAATCTAAAATGTATGATTATATTTGTGAAACACCTGTTGTCTTAAAAAAAATGATAGAAAACAGAAAAGAGATAACAAAGGAATTTGTTGAACATTTTAAAAATGTTAAAATTGATCAAATCTATGTTATTGGTTCAGGAACAAGTTATCATGCTGGAGTTTCTGCAAAGAAATTTTTAGAAGAAATTTTAGGAAAAAAAGTATTTTGCATGTATCCTACTCAATTTGCAAGAGGAGAAAAAGTATTTAACAAAAAAACTCTTGTAATAGGAATGTCTCAAGGGGGACAAAGTTATTCAACTGTAGAAGGACTTGATGCAGCAAAAGAAAAAGGACTTTATACTGCTGCTGTTTCAGAAAACCCTACAGCTCTTATATTTGAACATGCAGAAACAAAATCTCTTATAGTAGTTGGAAATGAAAAATGCGGAGCAAAAACAAAAGGTTATGCTGGAACTACTATGACTCTTATGTTAATGGTAATGGAACTTCTTGTTGCTAAAAAAGAAATGACAGAAGAAAAAGAACAAGAATATATAGCTCGGATGGAAAATGTAATAAATAATCTTAGCAGTGTAGTAAAGGCTTCTACAGAATGGTTTAGAAGAATAGAGAAAGAATTTTACGGAGCAAAAAGAATAATTGTTGTTGGATATGATAATAACTATGGAGATGTACTTGAAGGGGCCTTAAAAATTCTTGAAACAATCCGTCAAGGTGTTACAGGATATGATATTGAAGAATTTTTCCATGGAATTTACAATTCTATAACTGAAAGTGCTCATCTTTTCTACTTGGCATCAAAAAGTGATTACAAGCCAAGAACACAAAAACTTATAGAAATTTTAAGTGAGTGGACATCACATAATTATATGATTTCGTCACCTGAAGATATTGAAAAACATACTGAAAAAGATTTAATTTGTAATTTTACTGAAGATGACTTATTTGGACAATGGGAATATATAATTCCATTACAAGTTGTGGCCTGCCTTGGATCTCAAAATCTTGGAATAAATCCTGATATACCTAAAGATCCTAATTTCCACAGAAGAATAGGAAGTAAAAAATTAGATGGAATAAGAGATCAGTATACAGATAAATAAAAACTATAAAGGCTGTTTTATAAACAGCCTTTAATTTTCTAATTTAAGAAATTTTAATTTAAAAAGTAAAAAAAATGTGTTATTCTATAAATAATGAATAAGAATGGTACAAGGAGAAATTCCAATGAAAATATCTAAATATAAAATCATAGAGGAAAGTATACTTAGAGATATAAAAGAAAAAAAATATAAATTAGGGGATCAAATTCCTACAGAAGCAGAATTGGGAAGAGATTTTGATGCCAGCAGAATGACTGTAAATAAAGCAATATTATCTTTAGTTTCTAAAGGGTATATAGAAAGAATAGCAGGAAAAGGAAGTTTTGTCAGCGGGCAGTTTATAGAAAAACCTTTAATTAAAAAGCCGAGAAGTTTTACTGAAGATATGAAATCTATAGGAAGAACAGCTGGAGCAGTCCTTTTAGAATATAAAATTTTAAGAGGGTATGAACTTCCTGAAAAAATTTTAAAAAATCTTCAAGCTGAACCAAATGATTTTATACATTATTTTTCAAGATTGAGAACAGGAGATAATATTATATTTGCTGTAAGCTACGACTATGTTCCATGTAAAACTCTTCCAGTTATAGAGGCTTCAAAACTTGAAGGTTCATTTTTTAAATATGTTGAAGAATCAGGTTTAAAAATAGGAAGTACAGAACTGACAATAACAGCTACTCTTCCAACAGAAGAGCAAAAAAAATTATTAAAAATAAGTAATGAAGCATTGTTAAAAGTTTCTCATATAACAGAGCTTAATGATGGAAAAATATTAGAGTATATTGATACTTATTATATAGGAAGTATGTATTCATATAAATCTTATATTGCAAAATAGAGTATTGTAAATAAGGGAGCGAAAGCTCCCTTTAATATCTTATTTTGTAATATACAAGCCCAATATATTCCCAGAAAGCAGAATATAAATCTTTTAAAACTTTAAACTGTGGGACATAAGCAAAGAAATTTTGCTTTTCAATATGTGCAGTAAAATCACAAGGAGCTGGATAAAAAATAAGCTCAGAATCTTTAAAAACCTCCATGCTTCTCGGCATATGAACAGCAGAAGTGATAACTATTCCTGATTTTATATTTTTTTCATTCATAATCCATTTTATATATGTGCTGTTTTCTTTTGTTGTATTGCTCTTTTCTTCAATTAAAATATCTTCTTCGGGAACTCCAAGAGAAAGAAGTTCTTTTTTATAAACCGAGCTTTCACTTTGTTTGTTCTGAAGAGGACTTCCCCCGCTTATAAATATTTTTTTCGGGCTTTTATTATAAAGTTTTGCAGTTTCTAAAATTCTTGGATAAACATTTTTAGCAGGAACATTTCCTCCAACCGTATCAGTTAAAATTCCTCCACCCAGAAGAATATAAACTTCTCCTTTTTCAATATTTTCTTCTGAAATTACAGGATATTTTTTCTCCAGATTTAAAATAATCGGGTCTGCAAAAAATTCACATGAAAAAAGATATATTGTTCCGCTTATAAGAAACAATAAAAATCCGCTTCTATATTTTCTGTCTCTTATGTTGCTTATTCCAATTAGAAAAAGAATTACAATAAAAAGAACAGGAGATAAAAGTGAAATTGAAATTAATTTCTGTAAAAAAAACATTTTTATTTCTCCTTTTTTACTGCTCTGTAGCAGTAAAATTTTCTACAATATTTTTCCAAAGGTTCTGTTCTTTTAAGATTTTTTCTAGGATTTCTCTCACAGCTCCGTATCCGCCGTTTTTAGTTGAAACATAATCTGAAATTTCAATAATTTCCTGCACAGAATCTTTTGGACAGGCAGCAAAACCACAAAGTTTCATAGGTTTTAAATCAATTAAATCATCTCCTATGTAAGCTGTTTCTTCAAAAGAAATATTATATTTTTCTAAAATCTTTTTTAAGTCGGCCACTTTGTCCCAGCTTCCTTGAATAATTTCTTGAATACCAAGTTCCTTTCCTCTTCTTTCCACAATTTTAGAAGTTTTTCCTGTAATGATTGCAAATTTTATTCCCTGTTTTATAGACTGGCTTATTGCAAGACCGTCTTTTACATCAAAGGCTTTCATTTCATTGCCCATATTATCAATATAAAGTTTTCCGTCAGTAAGAGTTCCGTCTACATCAAGAACTACAAGTTTTATCATAAAAATTTCCTCCATTTAAAAAATACTTTTTATAAAATCATATCATAATTTTAAAAAATATAGAAATATAAAAAATAAAATTTTATATCGTGAAAAAGATTTTCTATTTACTTTGCTCACTTCACTAAAAATGACAAACTCACTTTGTTCAGATATGTCATTTTTTAGCATTCAGCTCACTTCGTAAATTACGAAAATTTTTTCAATCTCCTAAAATTTTATTTTTATAATTAAAAAAGAATATTCCCTCTTCCAAAACTACGTGGTTGATAAAAAAATTTTTATGTAAAAAAATAAAATATAATATGGTATAATTGTTCGTAGAAACATCTGTAATGCAGAACAGAAAGGGGGGATTATTTTGGGAAAGATAATCTACATAACAGGAGGAGCAAGAAGCGGGAAAAGTTCTTTTGCTGAAAAACTTATTAAGGAACGTTATAACAGCAAAATATATCTTGCAACAGCAATTCCTTTTGATGATGAAATGAAAGACAGAATTGAAAAACATAAAAAGCAGAGAGGAAGAGACTGGAAGACAATAGAAAATTATAAAAATCTTTCTGGAATTTTAAAAAATCACATAGAGGGGTATGATGTAATTCTTCTTGACTGTATAACAAACATGGTGACAAACCTTATGATAATGGAAAATGAATATGACTGGGATAAAATTTCTATGAAAGAGGTTGATTCAATAAGAGAAAAAATTATTGATGAAATAAATTCTCTGATTGAATTTATAAAAGAAAATAATATTGATATGGTTGCTGTTTCAAATGAAGTGGGGCTTGGGCTTGTGCCTGCTACTCCTCTTGGAAGACATTTCAGAGATATCGGCGGAAAAATAAATCAGATAATGGGAGAGGCATCAGAAGAGGCTTATCTTGTTGTTTCAGGTTTAAATATAAAACTTAAATAATTTTGGAGGTTTTTTTATTTTATGAAAGGGTTGATTTTACTTTTTAAATTTATGACAAGACTGCCTATTCCTGTAAATCCTGAATTTGATTCAAAAGAACTTGGAAAAAGCATGAAATTATTTCCTGTTGTTGGAATAGCTGCAGGGCTTGTTTTATATGTGGTGTATTTTTTAGGAGCAAAATTTATTTTATCTTCGTATCTTTTGGCTGCTGTTGTTGTTCTTGCAGAAGTTGTTCTTACAGGGGGGCTTCATCTTGACGGCTTGGCAGATACTTTTGATGGAATTTTCAGTTACAGAAGCAAACAGAAAATGCTTGAGATAATGAAAGACTCAAGACTTGGAACAAACGGAGGAATTGCTCTTATTCTTTATTTTGTTTTAAAGATTTTCCTTTTAGCCGGAATAATGGATGCAGGTTTAGGAGCTGCCGGAAGATTTTTAGGACTTAAAGATACAGCAGGTGCTGTAATTTTAATCACTCCTGTGCTTGCAAGAATAAATCCTGTTTTAAACTGTGCATTTTCACCTTATGCAAGAGCATCAGGAAGTGCAAAAGATTTTGTAGACTGTACAGATAAAAGCGGAGTTTTAATTGCAGTAGCAACAGGACTATTATTTTCTGCAGTTGTCGGGTGTGGAATTTTGGGAAATTTAAATCCTGTTCATCTTATTAATATAACAGCTGTTACTATGGTTCTTGGATTATATTTTTCAAAACTTATGGAAAGAAAAATCGGAGGAATTACAGGGGATACACTGGGAGCAATTTTAGAGCTTTCAGAAATTATAATTCTTTTTGGATTTTATTTTTCAGTTGTATCATCAATAGGAGCAAAATTTTCAATATAAGAAATCTGTAAGGGGGATTTTATGGGAAAACTTATTTTAATAAGACATGGTCAGACAGATATGAACAAAGACCAGATGTATTATGGAAGACTTGACGTTCCTATTAACGAGACTGGGAAAGAGCAGGCAGAAAATACCCGTAAAAATCTTGTTGAACTTGAAATAGATTATGACAAAATTTATTCCAGTCCAATGAAAAGAGCTTATGAAACAGCAGAGATTGTAAATTATAAAAATCTTGAAATAGAAAAAGATGATGAGCTTAGGGAAATGGATTTTGGAATTTTTGAAGGATTAAGTTACAAAGAGATTATAAAAAAATATCCGGAAGAAATGGAAAAATTAAAAAAAGACTGGAAAACATATTCTTATGTAACAGGGGAAAATCCTTTTATGCTTCAAAAAAGGGCTTTAAAATTTTTGGAAAAAATTGATAAAAATAAAAATAATATGGTTGTTACCCACTGGGGGATTATATGTACTCTTTTAAGTTTTCTTTTTTCAAGTGAACTTGAGGGGTATTGGAAATATCAGGTAAAAAACGGGGGAATAGTGATAATTGAATTTGCAGACGGTTATCCGGTTCTCTGCGGTTTTAATGTTGGGAGATAGGCAGGGATTTTATGAAAAGATTGGAAGAAAGTCTTAAGGAGATAACAGTTTTAAACAAAAATTCCATTAATAAATGCCAGAAAGTATGGGATTCAAAAATGAAGCCTGCAGGAAGTTTAGGTGTAATGGAAGATATTGTTTTAAAAATTGCCGGTATCTTTGAAGATTCTTTTGAAAATATAAAAACAAAAGGCTGTCACATTGTGGCTGCTGCAGACAACGGGGTTACAGATGAAGGAGTTTCTTCATGTCCGGTTGAATACACAAGAATTGTTGCAGAAGCAATGCTTAATAAAACTGCTGCAATAGGAATTATGTGCAGTAATTTAGGGATAGATTTAAAAGTTGTGGATACAGGAATAAAAAATGAAATTCCAAGAAAATATTCTAATCTTTATGAAATGAAAGTGATGAATGGAACAGAAAATTTTTATAAAAATCCTGCAATGACAATGGAACAGGCTGTTGAAACTATAGAAAATGGAATTTTATTTATGGAAGAGCTTGAAGAAGATTACGATATATTTTCAACAGGTGAAATGGGAATAGGAAACACAACAACAAGCTCTACTATATTATATTCTCTTGCAAAATCAAGCATAGAAGATGTTGTAGGAAGAGGGGGCGGGCTTTCTGATGAAAGTTTTATGAAAAAGAAAAAAGTTATTTTTGAAAGCTGTGTAAAATATAATACATTTCAGCTTGATACTTTAGAAATTTTAGCTGATGTGGGAGGGCTTGATATAGCTTTTCTTACAGGGCTTTATATCGGGGCAGCAAAATGCAGAAAACTTATTCTTGTTGACGGATTTATTTCAGGAGTTGCAGCACTTGCAGCATGCAAGTTAAATCCTCTTATAAAAGATTATATTCTTGTGACACATTTAAGTGAAGAGCCTGGAATGAAAATTATTATAAGAGAGCTTGGAGCAAAACCTTTTCTTGATATGAATTTGAGACTTGGGGAAGGAACAGGGGCTGTGCTTGCATACCCAGTAATAAAATCGGCAGTGGAAATTTATAAAAATATGAAAACACCGGAGGAAGTGTATAAACTTTTTGCCGAATAATTAATATTAAAAAATAAAATTTTATGCCGTGAAAATTATTTTCTATTTATTTTGTTCTGTGAGTAAATGAACAAACCAAGAAATTTAATAAATAAAACTTCTCGGTTCGTCGGTTCTGCTAGTCGTTGAGAATTTTGACAAACTCTCAACCTCCTGCATCAACGAACTCGGGCTTTGCCCTCAAACATATGAATTTTTACATTTTGTTCACTGCATTAATTACAAATTATTTTTCAATGCAGAGAATTTTAAATAAAAAGTAGGAGGTGCGGAATGGATTATCTGGGGCATAGAAAAAGGCTTCGTGAAAGATATGCAAAAAACGGCTATGAAGCTCTTCAAGATTATGAAATCATTGAACTTCTCCTTACTTTTGTAAAGCAGAGGGTGGATACCAAGCCTCTTGCAAAACAGCTTATAAAAAAATACGGAACTATTGAAGAAATTTTAAAAGCAGATATAAAAGATTTAAAAGAAACAGAGGGGATTGGCGACATAACAGCAGTTTTTCTTAATTTTATAGGAGATATTGCCGCCTGTTCTTTTAAAGATAAAGCAGAAAAACAAAAAATTTCTTTTAAAAATAAAAATCAGCTTATATCATACTTAAGAAATGATATAGGTTTTTCAAAAAATGAAGAATTTAAGGTCTTGTTTTTAAATTCTGTAAATGAGATAATAGAAACTGAGATTCTTTTTACCGGGACAATAGATAAAAGTGCAGTGTATCCGAGAAAAATTCTTGAAAGAGCTTTGTATCATAATGCAAGATCTATTGTTTTTGTACATAATCACCCTTCTGGAAATGTTTCTCCTTCACAAAAGGATATTGAGCTTACAGAAGAGATGAAAAAATTTTTCAAAATTGTAGATATAAATGTTTTGGATCATATAATAATAACAAAAAATTCTCACTTCAGTTTCTTGGAAGAGGGAATTATTTAAAATAAATTGGAGGACTTTAATGACTGAAGAGATAAAAGAGATCAGTGAAGTTGAAATAGAAATAAATGAAATCACAGAAGAACCGAGAGAAGAACAGTTTTATACAGTTCTTGGTGTAATGTTTGACATCACAAAAAAAAGATATTATTTTGAAGTTGTGGATAAAGACGAGGTTTATAAAAAAGGAGATAAAGTTATAGTTGATACAATAAGAGGGCAGGAGATAGGAATTGTTTACAATCTTCCTATAACTCTTTCTGAAAAATATCTTGTTCTTCCTTTAAAACCAGTTATAAAAAAAGCAAATGAAGAAGAAATAAAAAGATATGAAGATTTAAGACGTGAAGCTGGGGAAGCTCAAAAAATATGTAAAGAAAAAATTGAAAAGCATAATCTTCCAATGAAGCTTGTAAATACAGAATATACTTTTGATAAAACAAAACTTATTTTCTATTTTACAGCAGAGGGAAGAATAGACTTCAGAGAGCTTGTAAAAGATCTTGCAAATATCTTTAAACTTAGAATAGAACTTAGACAGATAGGTGTAAGAGATGAAGCCAGAATTTTAGGAGATATAGGTGTGTGCGGAAAAGAACTTTGCTGCAGAACATTTATAAATAAATTTAATTCTGTTTCAATAAAAATGGCAAGAGACCAGGGGCTTGTAATAAATCCGTCAAAAATTTCTGGTGTATGCGGAAGACTTCTTTGCTGTATAAATTATGAATATGCACAATATGAGGAAGCTCTTAAAAACTTCCCTGCAATAAATCAAAATGTAGGAACAGAAAAAGGAGAGGGAAAAGTTGCAAGTATAAGCCCTCTTAACGGATTTTTATATGTTGATGTTCCAAAGCTTGGAATTACTAAATTCAACATTGAAGAGATTAAATTTAACAGAAAAGAAGCTAAAAAATTAAAGAGCGAAACAACAGAAGAGGAAAGAGCTCATAAGGATTTGGAAAAAGAGTAAGATATGAAAGAAAATTGTGATATAACTCTTCTTGAAAATGGTTTAAAAATATATCAGTTAAAAGAGGGATTCAGGTTTTCTGTAGATCCTGTTATTCTTGTGGATTTTTTTGAGGGAAACACTAAAGGAAAAATTTTAGATATAGGGAGCGGCTGCGGGATAATTCCTATTCTCCTTGCAGAAAAAAAGGGAATGGAAAATATTTTTGGAGTTGAGATACAAAAAAGTTCTGCTGAAATTTTTGAAAAAAATATTCTGGAAAATAATCTTTCAGATAAAATTACAGTTTTAAACTGTGATGTAAAAGATTTAGATTTCGGCAATACTTTTGATTATATAATTTCAAACCCTCCTTATATGGCTGTCGACGGGAAAAAAATATCTGAAAATGAAAATAAGAAAATAGCAAGGCATGAAATATGTCTGGATTTAAAAAAACTTATTGAAAACAGCAGAAGACTTTTAAAACCCAGAGGAGAATTTTTTCTTGTTCATAGAAGCCACAGATTTTTAGAAATCTGTAAAATTCTTGAAGAAAATAAATTTTCTGTAAAAAGAGTTCGTTTTACTTATTTTGACAGAGAAAAAGATTCAAGTTTAGTTCTTATTCAGGCTTCAAAAGGACGGAGACACGTTCTTAAAATAGAAAATCCTCTTTTTCTTGAAGAAAAAGGATATTAGGTACTTGAAAATAAATATTTTTATAGTATAATAGAGTGTGAAAACAAAAAATTAAATTAAAAACAGATAAAATTTATAAGAAAGGAAGAACTTAATTAGGGGTGACAATGGAACTTTTAACGTTTTTAGAAAACGACGATCTCGAAAACTTTAACGAGAATATGAGTATCAGTGCGGTAGAGGAGAAAGACAGCAAAGGATTTACAATTCTTCATCTTGCTGTTCAAAGAGAAAAATATGATTTTGTGGACGCTTTAATGTATTATGGAGCAGATCCGAATGTTGAAAACAAAAATCATGAAACACCTTTGCATATTGCGGCAAAACAGGATTCAGATGAAATTTTCAAACTGTTGTGGGATTATGGAGCAGATCTTGATCAGGAAAACTATAAAGGACAGACTCCAAAGGATATTGCTGAAGCATGCCACAGCAAAAAAGTGTTAAGAGTTATTGAAGAAATAGAAGAAGATTAATTATTAATGAGACTGTTGCAGGTTTATTTACAACAGTCTCTTATTTTTTTAAATAGTTTTGCACTTATATATAAAATCATATACAATATATGAGAGGTGATTATAAAATGGATTTTAAACTGCATTCAAAATTTAAACCTACAGGAGATCAGCCTGAAGCGATAGCAAAAATTTCTGACGGAATAAAAAGAGGAGTTAAGGACCAGGTTCTTTTGGGAGTAACAGGCTCAGGAAAAACATTTACAATAGCAAATATTATTGCAGAAACAGGAAGACCAGCCCTTATTCTTGCTCCTAATAAAACTCTTGCAGCCCAGCTTTATTCAGAATACAAAAACTTTTTTCCGGAAAATGCAGTTGAATATTTTGTCTCATACTATGATTATTATCAGCCGGAGGCATATATAAAATCCACTGACACATATATTGAAAAAGATTCAGCAATAAATGATGAGATAGACAGGCTTCGTTATGCAGCAACTTCAGCTATAATAAACAGACGTGATACAATTATTGTTGCTTCAGTTTCTGCAATTTACGGGTTAGGTTCTCCGGAAACTTATAAAAAAAATTCAATCCCTATTGATTTAAAAACAGGATATGACAGAGGGGAGCTTATTGAAAAACTTGTAGCCCTTAGATATGAAAGAAATGATATAGCTTTTGAAAGAGGAAAATTTAGAATAAAGGGAGATGTAATTGATATTTATCCATCTTCCCATGAAGTCGGCTACAGACTGGAATTTTTTGGCGACGACTTAGAAGCAATTTCAGAGATAAATACAATAACAGGGCAGAAAATAAAAAAGAATGTTGAAAGAATAATAATTCCTCCTGCTTCACATTATCTTACAGAGGAAGATGAAGTGGACAGAATTTTGGGAGAAATTAAAAATGATATGGAAATTGAAGTTGAAAACTTTAAAAAAGAGGGAAAACTTCTTGAGGCACAGAGACTTGAGCAGAGAACAACTTACGATATGGAAATGATAAAAGAGATAGGCTACTGCAAAGGAATAGAAAATTATTCAAGATATTTGAGCGGGAAAAAACCTGGAGAAAGACCTGATACTCTGATAGATTATTTTCCAAAAGATTTCCTTATATTTATAGATGAATCTCATATTGGTGTTTCACAGATTGGCGGAATGTATAACGGAGACAGAGCGAGAAAAACAAATCTTGTGGAAAATGGTTTCAGGCTTAAGGCTGCTCTTGACAACAGACCTTTAAGATTTGAAGAATTTAAAAGTATAGCAAACCAGATTATTTATGTTTCAGCAACACCGGGAGATTATGAAATGGAAGTTTCCGGGGGAGAAGTTGCAGAACAATTAATAAGACCTACAGGGCTTATTGACCCGGAAATTGAAGTGAGAAAAACAGAAAATCAGGTTGATGATTTATTACATGAAATAAGAGAAAGAGCAAAGAAAAAAGAGAGAGTTTTAGTAACAACTCTTACGAAAAAAATGGCAGAAGAGCTTACAGAATATTATATAAATCTCGGTGTAAAAGTAAAATATATGCACTCTGATATAGATACTCTGGAAAGAATTGATATAATAAGAGACTTACGTCACGGAGTTATAGATGTTCTTGTTGGAATAAACCTTTTAAGAGAGGGGCTTGATATTCCGGAAGTTTCTCTTGTGGCAATTTTAGAAGCTGACAAAGAGGGATTTTTAAGAAGCAGACGTTCTCTTATTCAGACAATAGGAAGAGCTGCAAGAAATGTAAACGGTAAAGTTATTCTTTACGGTGACGTTATTACAAAATCAATGAGACAGGCAATAGATGAAACAGAAAGAAGAAGAAAAATTCAGAGAGAATATAATGCTTTCCACAATATTGACCCAAAAAGTGTTGTAAGAGAAGTTTCTGAAGAAGTATTAAATCTTGATTACGGACTTCCTCAGGAAGAAATTAAAAATGTTTCTTCAGAAAAAAAATATCATTCTAAAGAAGAGATTGAAAAAGATATTTCAAAACTTCTTAAAGAAATTAAAAAACTTTCTGAAGAACTTGATTTTGAAAATGCAATTAAGAAAAGAGATGAAATGCTTAAACTTAAAAATATATTGTTGGAACTTTAAAGAGGAGTTATGGAAGACAGAGTATACAGTGTAAGTGAATTTAATAAAATTGTAAAAAATTATCTGGAAGAAAATCCTGTTCTTCAAGAATTTTTCTTAAAAGGGGAGCTTTCAGGTGTAAATTATTATAGAAGCGGTCATTTGTATTTTACCTTAAAAGACAGCAAGTGTCAGGTAAAATGTGCTGCATTCAGCTATAAATATAAAAGAATTCCGGAAGATTTAAAAGAGGGAGACTCTGTAAAAATTTTTGGAGATGTGGGATTTTATGAAAATCGTGGAGATTTTCAAATTCTTGTAAGACACATTGAAAAAGAAGATAAGATGGGAGAGCTTTACAGAAAACTTGAAGAAGTGAAAAAATCTTTTGAGGAAAAGGGATATTTTTCTCAGCTGTATAAAAAACCTCTTCCAAAATATCCACAAAAGATAGGTGTTGTAACTTCTCTTAACGGGGCGGCTCTTCACGATATAATAAATACAGCCAGAAAAAGAATGAAAAATATTGATATTTATGTTTATCCTGCAAAGGTGCAGGGGCCTGGATCTGCAGAAGAAATAGTTCATGGTATAGAAGTTTTGGATAAGATAGATGATATAGATTTAATTATAGCTGGAAGAGGGGGAGGAAGCATTGAAGACCTTTGGGCTTTTAATGAAGAAAAAGTTGCCCTTGCTTTCTTTAACTGCAAAAAACCTATAATTTCTGCTGTAGGTCATGAGATAGATTTTCTTCTTTCAGATTTAACAGCTGATGTGAGGGCTGCAACTCCTACACAGAGTGTGGAGATAGCGGTTCCTGTAAAAAAAGATATAGAAATTATGCTTGAAAATAAGAAAAAATATATAAAATCTTTACTTGATGGAAAAATAGAAAAAAGCAGAAAAGAGCTTAAAAATTTAGAAAATTCATATGCTTTAAAAAATTTTTCTAAAATAATTGATAATTATAAAAATGAGATTGTTTTAAAAGAAAAAAATCTGGACAGGGCTTTTAAAATTTTCTTGGAAAGAAAAAGACAGGAACTTATTTTAAAAACTGAAAAAGTCATAAATCTTAATCCTTTGGGAGTTCTTGCAAGAGGGTATTCTATAACTAAAAAAGATGAAAAAATTATAAAAAATTCTTCTGAAATAAAAATAGGAGATGAGATAACAACAAATTTATACAGTGGCACAGTTATAAGCACTGTAAAGGAGATTAAATAATTTATGAAAAAAATTGTAATGATATTTTTAATGATATCTTCGCTTTCTTTTGGAGAAGTTGAAGGAGATACATATTCTTTCCTTGGAAATTTATTTTCAGGAGGGAAGAAAACAGAAAAAAGAAAAGAGGACATAAAAGAAACAGAAACAGTGTCTGCAAGCATATATTCAGCAATTCCTGTTATAGAGGGAGAAGAAATTCCTCCTTATTTAGAATTTAAATATATAGAAAAAGATACTAATATTGAAAAAACTTTTCGTGTGAATGTAACTGAAACTAAGGCAGGGGACAGAAGACCAGCTGAAATAGCAGCCCTTGAAAATGCAATAGCAGCTGAAACTGTAAGAGAAAAAGTTCCTCCTATGATGAGATATTATGAAAATGCTTTTAAAAAACATCTTGAAAATATAAGCGGGAATTCAGAAAAAATTTATCTTCTTGGAAATCAGTATTTTATAAATAAAAAATATGAGAGAGCAAAAGATATTTTCAGCAAGAATATAGACAGCGAAGAAAATCTTTTTGGTGCTGCTCTTACAAACAGATTTTTAGGATATGATAATACAGCTATAGATTATTACAGCGAGGTTATTGATATGAATTCTGGAATTGCAGAAGCATATCTTGGAAGAGGAATCTGCTATAGAAATACAGGAAGATACAGAGAAGCTCTTGCGGATTTTTTGAAATATAAATCAATGAGAAATACAGAAGAGGCTTATACAGCTCTTGGAAATATATATATTCTAAGAGAGGAATATGCAAAGGCGAAGCAGATTCTTACAGAGGGAAGAGTGCTTTATCCAAATTCAGAACTTATAAGCGAACTTCTTGTAAAAGCCTACGGAAATTAATTTATTTTGGAGGGATTTTATGGAATGGTATAGACTTAAAATGGCTGGAATAAAAGACAGTGTAATAATAAAACTTATGAAAGAGTTTGACAGTTATCAAGAAATTTTTATGCTGGACAGAGATAAATTTAAACAATATTTTAAGTTTGCAGATGAGGTAATAAATTCCATATATGATTCCAGAAACAGGGATTTTTCAAAAGAGGAAGAAAAATTAAAAAATCTTGGAATAAAAGTTATTTCTATAGTAGATGATGAATACCCTGTATTTTTAAAAAATATTTCAAGTCCTCCGTTGTTTTTGCATTACAGAGGGGATATTTCTCTTGCATCTTCTGAAAAAATAATAGGAGTTGTAGGAACAAGACGGGCAACTGTTTACGGAAGAAATGCCTGTGAAAAAATTGTTGATGACCTTGTAGATGGAGATGTTGTCACTGTAAGCGGGCTTGCTTCAGGAATAGATACGGTCTGCCATAAGAGAACTCTTCAAAAAGGCGGAAAAACAATAGCTGTTGTCGGTTCTGGATTAGATGTTGTGTATCCTGCTGAAAACAGAAAATACTGGCAGGAGATAGGAGAAAAAGGACTTATAATTTCTGAATTTCCTTTGGGAACTCCTCCTAATAATTTTAATTTTCCAATGAGAAACAGAATAATTGCAGGTCTTTCAAAGGGAGTTGCAGTGATAGAAAGCAAGGAAAAAGGCGGAAGCCTTATAACAGCTTATCTTGCTCTTGAAGAGGGACGTGATGTTTTTGCTGTTCCCGGAGATATTTTTTCACCTGTTTCAGCAGGAACAAATGAGCTTATAAAAAAATCTGAAGCCAAACTTATAACTTCCGGAAAAGATATTTTAGAAGAGTTCGGCTGGAATATTTCACAAAAGAACAGCACAGATTTTTTAGATATTTCTATGAATGAAATGGAAAGAAAGGTTTATGAAATTTTATCAACAGAAAAAAATCTTGATGAAATTATTGCAGAGAGCGGGATAAAAGCTGGAAATCTTCTTGCACTTCTTATGGAAATGGAGATTAAGGGAATTGTTTCCAGTGTTTCAGGGGGAAAATACAGAAGAAAAAAGTAAGAAAATAGTAAAGAGTATTGATTTTTTAATGTTCTTCTACTATAATGAAACAAGAAGCTACATTAATATATGATAAATATAATAAATTTTGGAAAGGGATAGAGTAATGGCAAGAAAAAAATCACCAAAGAAAAACTTAGTAATAGTTGAGTCCCCGGCTAAAGCAAAAACAATAGAAAAGATATTAGGGAGCAATTTTAATGTAACAGCTTCCTTCGGGCATATAAGAGATTTACCTAAAAGCACTCTTGGCGTTGATGTTGAAAATGGATTTAAACCAAATTATTCAACAATAAGAGGAAAAGGAGAAATAACAAAAGCTCTTAAAGAGCTTGCAAAAAAATCAGATAAAATATATCTTGCTTCCGACCCGGATAGAGAGGGAGAAGCAATAGCATGGCATATAGCTCACACTTTAAAACTTGATGAAAATGAAAATAACAGAATTGAATTTAACGAAATAACTTCATCAGCTATAAGGGAAGCTATAAAACACCCAAGAAAAATAGATACAGATAAAGTTAATGCACAGCAGGCAAGAAGAATTCTTGACAGACTTGTGGGATATGGAATAAGTCCTCTTTTATGGAAAACAATTTCAGCTAACACAAGTGCAGGAAGAGTTCAGTCAGTGGCACTAAAACTTATCTGCGACCTTGAAGACACAATTAAAAATTTTATTCCTGAAAAATTCTGGGATATAAAAGGAAAATTTAATGATAAACTTGAGCTTGTCCTTTATAAAATTGACGAGCAGAAAATAGATAAAGTAAAAGATGAAGAACTTGTAAAAAGAGTTAAAAATCTTGAAAAAGAAAATTTCTCTGTGGAAAGTGCAAAGGTAAATAAAAAAGTAAAAAATCCCCCTCTGCCTTTAAAAACAAGTACACTTCAGCAGCTTGCTTCATCTTATTTAGGATTCAGTGCCTCAAAAACAATGAGGGTTGCACAGGGACTTTATGAGGGAATAAATATAGACGGCACTCATAAAGGGCTTATAACTTACATGAGAACTGACTCTACAAGAATATCTGAAGAGGCAAAAGAATCTGCAAAAGATTATATTCTTAAAAATTTTGGAAAAGAATATCTAGGAAAAGATACTCCTAAAAAATCTGAAAAGAAACAGGAAAATGTTCAAGATGCCCACGAGGGTGTAAGACCTACTGATATAAATTATGAGCCTAAAAATTTATCAAAATATCTTGATAAAGACCAGATGAAACTTTACACTCTTATCTGGGAAAGATTTTTAATCTCTCAGCTTGCACCAATGAAATACGACCAGTTTGAACTTATCTGTGAAAAAGAAAAAGTGCAGTTCAGAGGAGTTTTAAATAAAATAACTTTTGACGGATATTATAAAATATTTAAAGATGAAGACGAAATTCCTTTAGGAGATTTTCCGGATATAAAAGCCGGAGACAGCATGAAACTGTCTAAGCTTTTAATCAAAGAGGATTATACAAAACCTCCTGCAAGACTTACAGAGTCATCTCTTATTAAAAAACTTGAAGCTGATGGAATAGGAAGACCTTCAACTTATGCAACAATAATAGATACTCTTAAAAAAAGAGAGTATGTATCGCTTAAAGGGAAAAGTTTTGTTCCCACAGAGCTTGGTTATGAAGTTAAGTATGTTTTAAACGAGCATTTCCCAGATATAATGAATGAGAAATTTACTGCTGACCTTGAGAATAAACTTGATGAAATAGCAGAGGGAAAAGAAAACTGGCAGAAAATTCTTGAAAAATTCTACAAAGGGCTTTCTAAAAATATAGATAAATATAAGACAGAAGTAGAAAAAGATGAAAATAAAATAATCGTTTCTGATGTTGAATGTCCTTGCGGAAGCGGATATATGATTTTAAAAAATGGAAGATTTGGAAGATATCTTGCCTGCCCTGATGAAAACTGCAAAGAGAAATATTCTCTTAAAGGTGTAGAAATTCCAATGGAAGATATTCAAGCTGGAAAAATTCATGTTAAAGATATTCTGAAAGAAAAAATGGAAGCTAAAAGAGGAAAGACAACAGATATAAAAACAGAATCTGGTGCAGTTATGCTTCTTAAATTTGGAAGATTTGGAAGTTATCTTGAAAGTGAAAATTATGCTGAAGATAATATAAGAGAACCGCTTCCATCTGAAATAAGAAAACTTCTTGCTCAAGGAGCTGTAGAGGAAAAAGACGGAGTTGTTCTTTTAAATGAAAAAATAAAAGCTGTAAAAGATGAAGAAGCAAGAATTCTTTCAAAGGCCGGAGTATGTGAAAAATGCGGAAAACCATTTAAGGTTGGAAGAGGAAGATGGGGGAAATTCCTTGCATGTACAGGATATCCGGAATGCAGAAATATAAAAAAAATTGATGCAGAGGGAAATATAGTCGAGCAGAAAACAAAAGAAAAAAAGAAATAAAAAGTTTTTAGTTGGATATATAAAAGATACATTGGTTAATATAATGTTTACATAAAGGAAAGATTAATAAACTTTCTGAAAAATTACCATATTATCAAAATATTTATGAATGAGATTTTGTTTTTATATCTCTCCCTTACAAATATAAAAGCAAAGTTTATATTCATAAGTACAACCATCAATTAAATGCCTAAACCCAAAATAAAGGAGATGATACCCGTCATCTCCTTTTCCCTATCCAAAAAAATTTAAATTATAAAAATAAAATCATTAAAAAATGGACCTCTATTTAAGAAGTCCATTTAGACTGTAGAAAAATTGATTTTATGGAAAATACCCTTGAATCTTCTTTCCATACTTAATTAAATTTTCTTTTGCCTCTTTCCTGTCTTTTTTTCTATGTTGTGTAGGAGTTACTCCATATTTTTTCTTATAAGCTTTTGTAAAAACTAAAGGGTCTTTATAACCACAACTATCAGCAATATTTTCTATACTTTCATTGGTTATATCTAGTAATTCATTAGCTCTAGATAATCTAAAAACAGTTAGATATTCTTGAATTGTTATTCCCATATTTTTCTTAAATAAAGTGGATAGATAGCTTCTATTTAAGCCAATATATTCAATAATATTATTGACATTTATATCATTCCAATAATTATTTTTAATATATGTTATAATTTTATCAACATATGGATTTAATTCATTTTTTTCATCTTTCTCTTCTATTGAATTTTCTTCTACAATAAGAGAGAAAAATTCATAAAATAATCCTTGAAGTCTAAGTTCTTCAGCTAATGTTAAATTTTTTTGTTTCAACATTTCCTTTAACAGAGAAAAAAGCTCATCTAATTTATCAGTTCTAAAAATAGGTTTATGTTGAATAATTCCAAGTTCTCTTAAATATTTTTCGGCTCCCTCTCCATCAAAACCAATCCAAAAATATTTCCAAGGATTTTTAGCATCTGCTTGATAAAAAGTTACTATATTAGGCTCTATTATAAACCCCTGTCCTTTTTCTAAAAAATATTTTTTATTATCTACTATATATATTCCCTTTCCCTCTAAAACAATATGCAGTATATAAATAGGTCTGGAAGCTGGTCCAAAGCTATGTAAAGGTTCACACTCACTATAGCCACAAAATTTTAACTCTAACTTTTTTAGGCTTTCTCTTTTTAATTGCAGCATACAAGCTTTCTCCATTTTACCTCCCAATAAAGTCTTTTATTATAAAGATATCATATTAATTTTTTTATTTCAAGTCCTGTTTTTTTGTTTGTTATTCATTTATAGAACAATTCCTGTTTTTTTTGTTGATTTTATTTTTTATAAACAACATTTTAGCTGTTTTATCAAACAAAATAATATTTTATTTTTTAATTCTCTATTTTATAATTGATTTAAGAGATATACGTGCACAAATCTATCTTAATAAACTAAAATCGTTATTTTATTTTTATTCTTGGAGGTTTATTTTATGGCTTTATCATTTAGAGAAAAATATTCTTTTGGTATAGGAGCTTTTGGAAAAGATATTATTTTAGCTTATGTTAATATATTTTTAATGATTTATTTTACAGATGTTCTATATCTTTCACCAGCTTTTGTTGGTTTATTATTCTTTGTTGCTAGAATTTGGGATGCTGTCAATGACCCAGTAATGGGAATGATAGTTGATAATACACATAACAAATTTGGAAAATTCCGTACTTGGATTTCTATTGGAACAATTTTAAATGCTATTACTTTAGTGTTATTATTTTCATCATTTAATTTTCAAGGGAAAATTTTATATACATATATCAGTATTATATATATACTTTTTGGAATGACATATACTATGCTTGATATTCCTTATTGGTCTTGGCTGCCAAATTTAACATCTGATCCTCATGAACGTGAAGAAGTTGGAGTTATTCCTAGAATATTTGCTAGTTCTTCTTATGTAGTTTTAGGGGTAATAAGTTTCCAATTAATTTACTTCTTTAATAAGAGCTTTGGTAATGATAAAAATGATAAATTTGGATATGCAGCTGGAGCTTTATTAATAGCTTTAATATATATAGTTACATTAGCTATCACAGTATTTAATGTTAAAGAAAATCATTCTTTAGAAACTCAAGAAGAAAAAATTGATTTAAAACATATGTGGACTGTATTAACTACAAATAAACATTTAAAATCATATATAGGATTACTTTTAGGATTCCACTTATATAATAGTGCTTATAGTAGTTTTATGGTATATTATTTAAAATATGTTGCTAAAAATTTAAATCTTTTCTCAGCTTATAGTGCTTGTCAATTAGCTGAAATGTTGGGACTTGTTATGTTTCCTCTATTTGCTAGAAGACTTGGACGTGATGCAACTTATAAAATTGCTTGTGTAATTGGTATCGTAGGACTTTGTATATTAGGATTTTCAGCTTTTGTAGCTCCTGCTAGTCTTATCCTTTTAGTTTTAGGAACTATTGGAATTAAAATTGGTTCTGGGCTTATTATAGGAACAATAACTGTTTTAGTTGCCGATGTAATTGACTATAACCAATTACAATTTGGAATGAGAAATGAAAGTATTATATGTTCTGCTCAAACTTTCCTGGTAAAAACATCAATGGCTGTGTGTGGACTTTTAACTGGCTTTTCATTAACTGTTTTAGGGTATGATGCCTCATTAGTTGAACAATCATCTACTACAATTTTAGGATTACGTTTATTAGTTTTCCTTCCATCATTAATTTTTATTTGCAGTAGTTTATTCATCTATATTAAAGGCTATAAATTAAAAGGAAAAGTATTATATGAAGTAAGAGAGAAAGTAGCTCAATTAAATAGTAGCAAATCTACTTTTGAAACTGAAACAGAAGAGAAAAACGTTATACTTGAATTTGTAAATAACTAAATTTTATTTAAATAAAGGAGAATACAATGAATATTATTTTTAATGAACAAACTAAGGAGTTCCATATTTTTAATAATAATATTAGTTATATTATTAAAGTTTTAAGAAATGGACAACTAGGACAATTATATTTTGGAAAAAAAATAAGACATAGAGATGATTTTGGATATCTCATTGAAAGTAAAAATCGTCCTATGACTCAATATATGTATGAAAAAGATTACTCTTTTTCATTAGAACATCTAAAGCAAGAGTACCCTTGTTATGGAACTACTGATTATAGATATCCAGCTTTTGAAATCAAACAAGAAAATGGAAGTACAATAACAGAGTTTGAGTATGTATCTCACAACATATTTAAAGGAAAAAAATCTTTAAAAGGATTACCAGCAACTTATCTAGAATCTGATGAAGAAGCTATGACATTAGAGGTACTTTTAAAAGATAAATTAACTGAAGTTGAACTTACTCTATCTTATACAATTTTTGAAGATTATGATGCTATCGCTAGAAATGCTAGATTTGAAAATAAAGGAGAAAAAGCAGTAGACCTGACTAGAGCTCTTAGCTTAAACTTAGATTTACCAGATTATAACTATGAATGGATACATCTTTCTGGAGCTTGGTCAAGAGAGCGTCATATAAAAACTCGTAAATTAGAGATGGGAGTACAAGCTATAAGCAGTACTAAAGGAATATCAAGTAATAACCAGAATCCTTTTATAGCTTTAAAACGTCCTGAAACAACTGAAACATTAGGAGAAGCTATTGGTTTTTCTCTAGTATATAGTGGAAATTTCTTAGCTCAAATAGAAGTAGATACTTATGATGTTTCTCGTGTTTCTATGGGAATAAATCCTTTTGGATTTACTTGGCATCTAGACTCTAAAGAGGAATTTCAAACTCCAGAAGCTATAATTGTTTACTCTGATTCTGGCTTAAATACAATGAGCCAAACTTTTCATAATCTTTTTGGAAAAAGACTTGCAAGAGGAGAGTGGAGAGATAAAGTTAGACCTATACTAGTTAATAACTGGGAAGGAACATATTTTGATTTTGATGATGAAAAAATCTTAAATATTGCTAGAGCAGCAAAAAAAGATGGAATAGAGTTATTTGTACTAGATGATGGTTGGTTTGGAACTAGAAATGATGATCGCCAAGGATTAGGGGATTGGTTCTCTAACAGGGAAAAACTTCAAGATGGGGTAGAGGGATTATCTCATAAAATAGAAGAGCTTGGAATGAAATTTGGACTATGGTTTGAACCTGAAATGGTAAATAAAAATAGTGAACTTTTCCGTAAATATCCAGATTGGATTTTACATGTTCCTGGACGTAATCAATCACATGGAAGAAACCAATTTGTTTTAGACTACTCTAGAAAAGAAGTTGTAGATTATATCTATAATATGATGGCAGAAGTTATTAGAAACTCTAAAATATCATATATTAAATGGGATATGAATCGTTGTTTAACTGAGTGTTATTCTGTAGCTCTTCCACCTGAAAGACAAGGAGAAGTTTTCCACAGATATGTTTTAGGAGTATATGATTTATATGATAGACTAACTAAAGAGTTTCCTCATATCTTATTTGAATCATGTTCAAGTGGCGGGGCAAGATTTGATGCTGCTATGCTTTATTATGCTCCTCAATGTTGGACAAGTGATGACACTGATGCTGTTGAAAGATTAAAAATTCAATATGGTACATCAATGGCTTACCCTGTTTCTTCTATGGGAGCACATGTTTCTGTTATTCCTAATCACCAATTACAACGTATGACTCCTATTGAAACTCGTGCTAATGTAGCTTTCTTTGGAGCTTTTGGATATGAGTTGGATATGAGTAAACTAAGTGAAGAGGAACATAGAAAAGTTCGTGAACAAGTAGAGTTTTTTAAAGAGTATAGAGAAATTTTCCAATTTGGTACTTTCTATCGTTTACTTAGTCCATTTACAAGTAACATTGTTTCTTGGATGGTTGTTTCTAAAAATCAAAAAATTGCTTTAGTAGGATATTATAAAGTACTTAATGATGTAAACTGTGCATATAGAAGAGTTAAACTACAAGGATTAAATCCAGATTTTAATTATACAATAGCTAACTTCAATAATCCAAAAGAAGTAGCTACTCAAAATTGTTATGGAGATGAGCTAATGAATCTAGGACTTTTAACTACTGACCCGTCTTCTGGACAAGTACTTGATGGAACTAGAAAATCTAATGATTTTGATTCAACAATTTATATATTAAAAGCAGAATAAAAATTAACTTGTTATGTTTAAAAATACTCAATTTTCTTAATATAAAAAGGGTTATAGATTAAATTTTAATTTATTACCCTTTTTTAGTTAAAATAATAAAAAAGGAGTTTTATAATATGAACAAAAGACCACTATTTCATTTTACACCTATAAAGAATTGGATGAATGACCCTAATGGACTTTGTTATTACAAGGGAAAATATCATCTATTCTACCAACATAATCCTAAAAATCTATATTGGGGAAATATGACTTGGGGACATGCTACAAGTGATGACTTATTTAATTGGGAACATCACCCTTACGCTATCTCTCCAGATATTCCTGAAGATATTGATGGTTGTTTTTCTGGAAGTGGATTTGTAAAAGATGATGAGCTATACCTTGCTTATACTGGGGTAATAATGACTACAAAAAAAATAAATGAGTATGGAAATACTGTAACAGTAAATGAGAATGACTTGATATCTACACAACTTTTTGCTAAGTCAAAAGATGGATTTACTTTTGAAAAATTATCTGAACCTAAGATAGTTGCTCCAGATGGATATTGTACAGCTCACTTTAGAGACCCTAAAATATGGGAAAAAAATGGGAAATATTATATGGTGTTAGGTGGAAAAAAGGACAATAAAGGAAGAGTTCTATTTTATCAAAGTGAAGATTTTAAAAACTGGAAATTTGTTAATGAAATTTATGAAGAAAATATGGGATTTATGTGGGAATGTCCAGATTTTTTTGAATTAGATGGAAAATCTATATTAGTATTTAGTCCACAAGGAATAGGAAAAGAGGGACAAGAGCATCTTGCAGGTTACTATATGGGAGATTTTGACTATGAAACAGGAAAACTTACTCATAAAGAGTTTCAAGTATTAGATAATGGTTTTGAGTTATATGCTCCTCAAACTTTTAAAGATAATAAAGGAAGAAGAATAATGATAGCTTGGCTTGTAAATCATCACCCTTTTCCAGAGGAAGATTGGACAGGAGTGATGACTCTTCCTCGTGAATTGAAAATTATAGATGATAAATTATATATGTATCCTGTGGAAGAATTTAATAAGTATAGAAAAAATTTAGAAATATATTACAAAGTTGATACTGAATTTCAAATTGAAATGACAGATAAAGTTTATGATGTAGAGTTTAAATTGAATTGTGATAAAGATTTTGAAATTGTAATTGAAAATAAGGGGAAAAAAGGCTTAAAACTAACTTATAATTCTCAAGATAAAACAATAATCTTTGATAGAAGCGGAGCAGTTAACAATTTTGAATCTCTTGAAATATTTGGAACAAAGAGAGTAGTAAAATATACTTTAAGTGGAGATACAGATTTTAGAATAATCAGAGATAAAAATGTTGTAGAGATATATATCAATAACGGGGAAAAAGTTTTTACAAGTTTAGTTAATTTTACTGAGAAGCAAAACTTTATTACAATAATTGGAGAATCTAATATAGTTAAAGTTTATTCTTTAAAAATTTGTAAGAATATAATAGATACGTTATAAAAAATATAAAAAAAAGAGACCTACTATGATATAATGAAAATCGCCAAAAATCCAAGATATAAAAGAGGTCTCTTATGAAAAATATTATATCAGTAAGTTCTCTTTGTGTAAATTTTGAATTTTAAAATTCTTTAAGCTTTAATTTTTTATTTATAATTTATTTAATTAAATATAAGTATATTATATAAAATTTATTTTTTCAAAAATTTTTACTAGATTTTATATAATAAACAGAAGTGGAAAAAGATGAAAATAAAATAATCGTTTCTGATGTTGAATGTCCTTGCGGAAGCGGATATATGATTTTAAAAAATGGAAGATTTGGAAGATATCTTGCCTGCCCTGATGAAAACTGCAAAGAGAAATATTCTCTTAAAGGTGTAGAAATTCCAATGGAAGATATTCAAGCTGGAAAAATTCATGTTAAAGATATTCTGAAAGAAAAAATGGAAGCTAAAAGAGGAAAGACAACAGATATAAAAACAGAATCTGGTGCAGTTATGCTTCTTAAATTTGGAAGATTTGGAAGTTATCTTGAAAGTGAAAATTATGCTGAAGATAATATAAGAGAACCGCTTCCATCTGAAATAAGAAAACTTCTTGCTCAAGGAGCTGTAGAGGAAAAAGACGGAGTTGTTCTTTTAAATGAAAAAATAAAAGCTGTAAAAGATGAAGAAGCAAGAATTCTTTCAAAGGCCGGAGTATGTGAAAAATGCGGAAAACCATTTAAGGTTGGAAGAGGAAGATGGGGGAAATTCCTTGCATGTACAGGATATCCGGAATGCAGAAATATAAAAAAAATTGATGCAGAGGGAAATATAGTCGAGCAGAAAACAAAAGAAAAAAAGAAATAAAAAGTTTTTAGTTGGATATATAAAAGATACATTGGTTAATATAATGTTTACATAAAGGAAAGATTAATAAACTTTCTGAAAAATTACCATATTATCAAAATATTTATGAATGAGATTTTGTTTTTATATCTCTCCCTTACAAATATAAAAGCAAAGTTTATATTCATAAGTACAACCATCAATTAAATGCCTAAACCCAAAATAAAGGAGATGATACCCGTCATCTCCTTTTCCCTTTATTTTGAAAAGTATAAATTTCTCCATCTTCAGGAATAAGAATTTTATCTTCAATTCCTTTTTCTGCTAATTTTTTGTGCATTATTTTTCTTGTTATATTTCCATGTGCCACATTATCTAAATGGGATACAATTATTTTGGCACTTGGTATTAGTCTGTAAATATCTTCCACTGCTTTATCGTCCATAATCAAATGTCCAAAAGTAGTAAGTTCAGCATCAGCACCATTGATAACTATTATATCAGGATTAAAAATTTTTATTGCATTTTCTACTTCTTTGCACATAATAGTGTCTCCACTGAAATATATAGTAGGTTTATCTTGTGATTGAAAAACAACTCCGCAAGATTTTCCACAAGGAACTAAAGAGCCATGTATTCCATCTATTTTAGTAAGTTTTATGCCGTCTCTTATGTTTCCGTTGTACTGCAATATTTCTATTTCTTTAAAACCTAAATTTTTAATAAAATTATAATCCTCTTCATTTTGAACAAAAATAGGAATATTTCTGTCCAAAACTTCATTATAATGATTTAAGTCAAAATGGTCAGGATGAACATGAGTAAGTATATAGTAGTCAACATCTTTTAAAATTTCATCAACAGAAAAAGGAAGCTCACACATAGGCATAAAAACATCTGCTTTTTCTGAATTTACAGGAGCAAAACCTGCATTTAAAGAATTGAAACTGCCCATAGCCTCTTTTGGTGCCAGCCAAGGGTCAATAAGAAAAATTTTTCCATTGTAACTTACTTTTACAGTTGCATTACGTATCTGCTGTATTTGAATTTCTGATGTAGATTTAAGTATTTTTTCTGAATTCATATAAAACCTCCATATATTTTATAAAAAATAAACAGCTTATCTTTTTATTGACACACTGTTAATAAAATTATTATAATATTTATCATACTTGACAGACAATTACACTTTTTATTGATTTAAATTTTTATTTACAAATTTAAAAATATGTAAAGGATTTTAAAATAATGAAAGAAAGAAAAGAAGACAGAAGAAGCAAATATACCCGCATGATAATTAAAGATACTTTTTTAGAATTACTAAAAGAGAAAAATTATGAAAAAATAAATGTTTCTCAGATTTGTAAAAATGCAGAAATCACCAGAACAACTTTTTATTTACATTACAGCAACTTGGATGAAGTATTTTTTGAAACTTTAGATGAAGCATTAGAAATATCTAAAAATTCTGTAAAACTTGAAGAAAATAAGCAGATAGATATTTTTACAGATACCTCTTTTATTCCACTATGTCAAAGGACAGCGGTAAACCCTAAATACAATGTTTTATTTTTAGATTCAATTCTTTCAGATTATATTGCCAATAAGCTGTTTCATTGTGAAAAAGATTTTAGGATAAAACAGTTACAGGAAAAATTTGGACTAACAGAATTTGAGGCAGAAAAAATTTATCTTTTTGTATTTTTTGGAAGTTTTGCTGTAAATAAATCATTAGGGTGGAAAAAAAATGAGGAGTGGGATAAAACTCAAAATTTAATAAGAGAATTTATAAAAAATGGAATTTCAAAAAAATAATTATGGGGCTGTGTCATCACAACCCCATTAATTTTTATTTTAAATTTAAAACTATTTTGCTGTTTTTTCTTGTTCTTCAATAAGCATATTGATTTCAGCTATAATTGCATCTGGATTTAATCCGTGAGCTGCAAGTCCTTCTCCCAGGCTTTCTCCTGAAGCTACCATACAACCGATACATCCTAATCCATATTTTCTGAAAACCATTCCGATTACTGGATATTTTCTTGCTGCTTCTAAAATGTTGCTGTCTTTAGTTACCATCTATAATCACTCCTTAAAATATTAATTTTATATTCTGTACCTTTAGTATATAAAACTTTTTTATGTTTGTCAATTATTTATCTTTTTAATAAGAAATTATCTTCCAACCACATTTAACAGGTCATGGACTCTTACAATTCCAACAAGCTGTCCATCTCTCATAACAGGAAGAACAGAAATTTGACTTTCTCTGTTTTCCATAGCATCAAGAGCTTCGATTGCCATAATATTTTCTTCAACCTGAGTAAAGTTTCTTGTCATAATATCTTCAGCCTTCATTGTGAAGAATTTTTCTTTGTGTGCTAAAGCTCTTCTCAAATCTCCCTCAGTTATTATTCCTACCATTTTATCTTCATTCATAACACATACAGCTCCAAGTCTTTTCTTTGTCATTGTAAGAATAAGCTCGTCAACTGTTGAAGTAAATGGTACAAGAGGAAGCTCGTCTCCTCCGTGCATAACATCTTTAACTTTCATAAGAAGTCTTCTTCCAAGAGTTCCTCCAGGGTGATATACTGCAAAGTTTTCCGGTTTAAAGTTTCTTTTTCTTATAAGGATTGCAGCCAGGGCATCTCCCATCACAAGAGTTGATGTGGCAGAAGCCATTGGTGCAAGATTAAGAGGACACCCCTCTTTTTCAATACCAATATTTAAAATATATTCTGCCTCTCTTCCAAGAGGAGAATTTTTATTTCCTGTCATTGCAATAAGAGAAGCACCTATTCTTTTTATTGAAGGAAGAAGAGAAAGAACTTCTTCACTGTTTCCGCTGTTTGAAATTGCTATAACAACATCTTCAGAAGAAATCATTCCAAGGTCTCCGTGAAGCCCCTCTGCTGAATTCATAAAAATAGCATGTGTTCCTGTTGAAGCCAGAGTTGCTGCTATTTTTTTACCGATAAGCCCTGATTTTCCAATTCCTGTGATTACAACTTTTCCTTTAGAATTGAAGATAAGGTCTACAGCTTTTTCCATATTTTCATCAATTTTGTCTCTTACTTTTTCAAGTTCCTTTATTTCAGAATTAAACAAATCTTTTGCCAGTTTTATGCTGTCCATTTTTGCCTCCGAATTTTTTCTTTCTCTTTTCTTTAGTTTTATCAGAATTTTTATTTTCAGAAATTTTTGTTTTTACTTTTATTTCTTTAGATTTTTCTTCAGCTTTTCTCTGCTTTGTTTTTTCTTTCATAACAGAATACCCAAAACTTCCAATGGGATTTTTTGTCATTTCAAAATATTCGCCATGGCAGTATGTGATAAGGTCTGCCCATTCAAAATGAATTTTTCCTTTTTCGTCCATTAAATTTTCATTTACATGGGAAGAAACAACCTCTGCAATGAAAACATCATGTGTTCCCAGAGGAATAATCTGTTTCACCTGACATTCTATACTTACAGGGCAGTCATTAATATATGGAGAAGAAACTTTTTCTCCCTCTCTCATTGTAAATCCCATCTCTTTTATTTTATCAATATTTCTTCCTGAACGTACTCCGCAGAAATCAACTTTTTTCACTAAATCCTGACTTGGCAGATTTACAGTAAATTCCATTGTTTCTTTTATATATTCATAAGAAAGTCTTTCAGGTCTTATTGATATTGAAAGCATAGGCGGTTTTGTACATACAGTTCCAACCCATGCCACAGTAAAAACATTGTCTTTTCCCTCTTTGTTTCTGCTTGTAATAAGAACAACAGGAACAGGGTTAAGGATAACACTTCCTTTAAAATCAACTTTTTTTATATCTTTCATTATTCTTCAATTCCCATAACTTCTCTTCTGTAAACTTTTAAAGCACGTCTTAAAACTATCATAGCATTTTCTATGTCATCAACACTTGTACAGAAAGAAAATCTTATTTCCTGTTCTCCTTTTCCCGGAGTCTGATAGAATCCAGGTCCCGGAGCTATAAGGATAGTCTGGTTGTCATATGAATATTCTGTAAGAAGCCATCTTGCAAATTTTTCTGCACTGTCAACAGGAAGTTTTGCAAAAGCATAGAAAGCTCCGGCAGGTTTTGAACATATGATTTCAGGCATAGTATCTAAATATGCAAAAAGAAGATCACGTCTGTTTTTATATTTTTCTCTAACGTCTTCAACATAGCTTTCCATTGTGTTGATAAGGTTTGCTGCAGCATGCTGTTCTATTGTAGATACACAAAGTCTTGCCTGACAGAATTTTAAAATCATAGCCATAAGTTCTTTGTTCTTGCTTGCAATAAGCCCTATTCTTGCTCCGCAGGCACTGTAGTGTTTTGAAATACTGTCAAGAAGAACAACTCTGTTTTCAAGCTCAGGAATATGAGTGAATGAAGTGTATGGAGTATTATCATAAATAAACTGCTTGTAAACTTCATCAGCTAAAATATAAAGATCATGTTTCTTTGCAATTTCTCCAATCATAAGAATTTCATCTCTAGTATAAACTGTTCCTGTCGGATTTGATGGATTTGATAAAAGAATAGCTCTTGTTTTTGGAGTTATTAATTTTTCAATTTCTTCCATTGGCGGAAGGTGGAAATTATTTTCAATTTTTGTTTCAATAGGGTTTATTTCAGCTCCGGCAAAATGGCAGAAACTGCTGTAGTTTGAGTAGAATGGCTCTGGAACTAAAATATTATCCCCTTCATTGCAGATAGCCATAAGAGTGAAAAATATAGCCTCGCTTCCCCCTTGAGTAATAAGTATATCTTCTTTATTGAAGAAAGTGTCATTTTTTTTGTAGCTTTCAATAAAACTTTCTATAAGTTTTTCAATCCCTCTCGAATCTGAATATTTTACGATTTTTTCACTGTAGTTGTGAAGTCCTGTAAAAAATGTGTCCGGTGTAACAATATTAGGTTGTCCTATATTTAAAGCGTAGACTTTAAGCCCCCTTTTTTTTGCATCATCGGCGAGAGGAATCAATTTCCTGATTGGTGAATAGTTCATTTCTATTGCTCTGTTTGATATGTGCATTATCTTGTTCCTCCTTTGGATTTTATATTTATAATTAAAATATTTTTTAAGAAATTTATATTTTTGCCTATTGGATAATTATATCACGAATATATTCATTTAAAAAGAAAATTTTACATCAGTAATTGATTTAAAAGGAAAGACAGCAGTTAAATAAAATGAATTTTCTAAAAATATTTTAAAAAATTGGCTTGAAAAAACATAAAGATGTTGAAAAATGAACAAAAAAATGCTTAGAGTGAATAAAATACTTGGAATTGTTGACTTTTATATTTATTATGTTATAATTAAGTCCGTGGTAAAAGATAGAAGTTAATTAGTTATTATATAAAAATTTTGATATATAGAAGGAGAAATATTTATGAACAAAATAGCAATAGTTATTGGACTTTTTGTACTTGCACTTAGTTTACAGGGAAAAAATAAAGCAGAAACAGTAAAAATTGAAAATTTTGGATTAAACATCAGCGGATATTCAAAAGAAGCAGCAGAACCTGCTGAAAAAAATGTTGCAGTAATGGAGAGAGTACGTTTTTCTCCAACAGCTGAATTAAAAATCAGCGAAAAATAGAAATGAAAGGAACTGTTGAGACAGTTCCTTTTTTGTATATATTTTTTAAAATGAATACTCCACCGAACAAAACCCAAAAATAAAAGCCTTTGAAAAATAAGGCTTTCTTTAAAAAATTAACTTTAAATTAGGAACAAAAGATTGTTTTAATTGTTATCTATGCAGAAATAAAGATAAGTGATATTATAATCACATACAAAGAAAGCTTTATTGAAAAGAGGAGATGATACATATGATAAACATAAAAAAAATGGGGATTTTATTATTAGGAGCTTTAATGCTTACAGGGTGCGGAGGAGCTAAAGAAGAAAAAATAGATATAGGAATTACACAGATAATAGAACATGCTGCACTTGATGCAACAGTTGAAGGATTTAAAGAAGCACTTAAAGACAAAGGATATGGAGAAGATAAAGTTAATATAGAATATCAAAATGCACAGGGAGATTTTGGAACAGCACAGACAATAGCAACATCTTATGCACAGGGAGGAAAAGACTTAGTTCTTGCAGTTTCAACACCGTCTGCTCAGGCGATGTATAATGCTTCAAAAGATATTCCAATAGTTATAACAGCTGTAACAGATCCTGTTTCAGTTGGACTTACAGGAGAAAATATTACAGGAACAAGTGATATGGCTCCAGTTGATAAACAAGTGGATTTAATAAATGCACTTCTTCCAGAAACAAAAACAATAGGAGTTGTATATAATACAAGTGAAGAAAACTCTCTTGTTCTTGTTGAAAAATTAAAAGCAGAAAGTGGAAGATACGGTTATAAAGTAGTTGAAAAAGGAATTACAAATATAAATGAAGTCGGACAGGCTTTAGATGTAATCTTAAAAGAAATTGATGTTTTATACACTCCGACAGATAACTTAATAGTTGCATCAACACCAATAGTTTTAGAAAAAGCAAATGCAGAGAATGTTCCTGTAATAGGCTGTATTGATGATCAGGTAAAACAAGGAGCAGTTGCAACAGAAACACTTGATTACAAACAATTAGGTTACCAGACAGGTGAAATTGCAGTGAGAGTTTTAAATGGAGAAGAACCAAAAGATATTCCTGTTCAGACATTAAAAAATACAAAACTTATGATAAATAAAGCTGCGGCTGAAAGATTAAATATAGAAATACCAGAAGATTTAAAAGCCAGAGCTGAAATAATTTAGGATTTAAGAAGAGGGGGATTTACAAATGCTACTAGGGACAATAGAACAGAGCCTTATATTTGCCATAATGGTTATGGGGGTGTATATTTCATTTAGAATACTTGATTTTCCAGATATGACAGTTGACGGGAGTTTCCCTATGGGAGCAGCAATAGTTGCAAGCTGTCTTGTTAAAGGAATTAATCCTGTACTTGCTCTTATAATAGCTCTTTTAGGAGGAGCTCTTGCAGGATTTATAACAGGATTTATCCATGTAAAATTTAAAATTGCAAATATTCTTGCAGGGATAATAGTTATGACAGGACTTTACAGTATAAATATAAAAATAATGGGAAGATCAAATATATCTTTATTCAAGGTTGAACATCTTTTCAGCCAGGGAATAAAACCTGTAATCATAATAGGGATTGCTGTAATAATTTGTAAAATTGCCCTTGATTTCTTATTAAAAACAAAATTTGGATTTGTATTAAAAGCCCTTGGAGACAACGAAACTCTGGTTGTCTCTTTGGGAGTAAATAAAGACAGACTAAAAATATACGGCCTTATGATTTCAAATGCAATAGTAACTCTTGCAGGAGGACTTTATGCACAGTATCAGGGATTTGCTGATGTGGGAATGGGAACAGGAATAATTGTTACAGGTCTTGCTTCAATAATAATAGGTGAATCAATAATAAGAAACAAAAGAATGTTTGCTATGACTACAACAGTAATAATTGGTACAATTTTATACAGAGCAATTATTACAGCAGCACTTAAAATAGGATTTAATGCAAGCGACTTAAAACTTATAACATCAATAATCGTTGTGGGAATTTTAGCTGTAAAAAACAGCAGTTTTACAAAATTAAGAAAAGGAGTGAAAAAAAATGCTTAGTTTAAACAGTATAGGAAAAACTTTTTTATCAGAATTAGGAAGTAAAAAAGAAGTTTTTAAAAATCTTAATCTGCAAGTGAATAAAGGAGAATTTGTTACTGTTATAGGAAGCAACGGAGCAGGAAAATCCACTCTTCTTAATCTTGTAATGGGAAGCATTGAGCCTGACTGCGGAACAATTTCTCTTGATGATAAAGATATAACAAATATAGAACTTTATAAGAAAAACAGTTTCATATCAAAAGTTTATCAAAACCCATCTCTTGGAACAGCTCCATCAATGACTGTTTTTGAAAATCTTTCAATGGCAGACAATAAAGGAAAAAGTTTTAACTTTACAATGGGGCTTAACAAAAAAAGAAGAGAGTATTACAGAACTCTTTTAAAAGAGCTTGGACTTGGAATTGAAGAACAGATGGATACAGAAGTTGGGCTTTTATCAGGAGGACAGAGACAGTGTCTTGCACTTCTTATGGTAACTTTAAATAAGCCTAAACTTCTTCTTCTTGATGAACATACAGCAGCTCTTGACCCTAAAACTTCAAAAATAATTATGGACAAGACAGATGAAATTGTAAGAAAAAATGAAATTACAACTCTTATGATAACTCACAATCTTCAAGATGCAATTACTTATGGAGACAGAATTATAATGCTTCACAACGGAAGTATAGTTTTAAATGTTTCTGGTGAAGAAAAGAAAAATCTTACTCCAGAAAAACTTTTAGAAAAGTTCCAGACAGTAAAAGGAAATATAAATGATAAAGATTTATTTAATGCATAAATTATGATATAATGACCAAAAGACTTTTGGGAGGAAAGAAGTGAAGAAGATAAGAGTAACAGTTCCCGAAGATATTTGGCGTATGATGAAAAATGATATTGAAGAGTTTGGGATAAATAATAATAAATTATGCAATTATATATTGGAAAAGCTAAAATACAGAAAAGAAATTGACACTGAAAAAGAACTGGAAACTCAAGGAAGACCTCTTAAAAAAATAATTCAGTTTGACCTTAATGTTTCCAACAAAGAGATATATTATGATGTGCTTCGTGATAACGGTGTTGATGTTGAAGCTGAATTTTTTAGAGATTTATTTGAAAAATACTGCTCAAAGTTTAAATATATAAGAGAACTTTTTGTATTTCAGGATACAGTAAAGCAGATTTTAGAAGCAATAAGAGAGAAGAAGAAATTAAAACTGAAATATGGAGCAAAACTTACCACAGTTGAGCCTTATTTTATAAAAAGGGACGAACAGGGAGACGAAAACTTTCTTTTCTGCTACTGTGAGACAGAAAAAAAATATCATAATTATAAACTGAAAGACTTGGAAGTTGTTTCTATCCTTGATGAAAAAATAAAAGGTAAGGATAAAAAATATATTGAGAATGTAAGAAAAAACTTTGACCCTTTTTTAGGAAACGGAAATTTTATAAAAGTGAGACTTACAGAAGAGGGAATGAAAATGTTTAAAGGTCTTACAAACTACCGCCCGAAGCTTATTGAAAAAAATGATGATATTTATACTTTTGAGACTTCAAATGAAAATGCCAAACTTTATTTCAGACAGTTTTCAAAAGAGGCGGTTATTTTAGAGCCGAAAGAACTTCGTGAAGAGATGAAAAAAGATTTTCTTGAAGCTCTTGCAAATTATTAAAAATAATAAAAAGTTGTGTATTCTGACAAATCATTTTACACAACTTTTCTTTTTTTAAATATTAACTTTATAAATATCTTTTATTTCTGTTCCAAGAAATTTTTCAGCTTTTTCTTTAAAACTTTCTTTATCTCCTGTAACATAAAATTCTATCTTTCCTTTATTTTTTTCTGTTGTAAGAATATCCTCTTTTTTAAGAACTCTGTAAAGTTCTCTTGCACACTCTTCACTTGGGTCAATAACAATGCCGTCAAATCTTTTCTGTATATCATTTAATATGAAAGGATAGTGAGTGCAGGCAAGAAGAAGAGCTTCAGAAGTTTTTGGTATATGCGACATATATTCTCCCAAAACTTCATATCTGTTTTCAAAATTCTCCCACCCGTTTTCTATCATAGGGCATAACTCTTCACAAGGAACAGTATTTATTTTCATTTTTTTATTTTTCTTTTTTATTTTTTTTAAATGTTCTCCGCTTTCAATGGTAAAAGGAGTTCCTAAAACAGATATTTCGTCATAACCGTTTGATGAAACAGCTTCAACCCCTGCATCAATTATTCCAACAATAGGGATATTGCATTGTGTTTTAAGAACGTCAAGTGTTGCAATAGTTGCAGTATTGCAGGCAATAACAATAGCTTTGCAGTTATTTAAAATTAAAAATTCTACGATTCTTCTGGATAATTTTTGAATTTCTTCTTTTGTCTTTCCGCCGTAAGGAACATTTTTAGTATCACCGAAATACATTATATTTTCATTTGGCATAAGTTTTATTATTTTTTTAAGAACACTGACTCCGCCTACACCAGAATCAAATATACCTATATCACATTTTTTATCCATTTTATATCACCATCATTTTTTATTTTGTTTTCAATACCTCTATAAAAAATGTAATTATAGGTGCATTGACAAAGTCTATAAACATAGCTCCAACAATAGGAACAACGAAAAATGCTTTTGGAGAATATCCATTAGCTTTTGTAAAAGTTTCCATATTTGCTATGGCATTTGGGCTTGCTCCCATTCCAAATCCACAGTGACCTGTTGCAATAACAGCTGCATCATAATCTTTTCCCATAATTCTGAATGTGACAAAGTAAGTGTATAGAGCCATTATAACTGTTTGTACAAGAAGAATTGAGATTAAAGGTACAGCAAGGTTTGCAAGTTCCCAAAGCTGCATTGTCATAAGAGCTATTCCAAGGAAAAGCTGTAAAGAGATTGAACCTATTATATTTATACAATGCAGAGGAAGTGATTTTCCTTTTTTGTCCATAAAGTTTCTTATAATAGAAGCAACTATCATAGGGCCAAGATATGCAGGAAAAACCATTCCAAGTTTTTTAAATCCTAAAATAATGAAACTTCCTATTCCCATACTGATTATTATATACATTAATGCATTAAATAACAAGTTTTCATCAATATTTTTTTCATCTTTTGTAAGTTTACCTTCAACTATTTCTGTGTTTTCTCCCTCAGAAGTAGATTTTAAATTATATTTATGCATAAGTCTTTTAGCAATAGGTCCTCCAATCATACATCCTGCCACAAGACCAAATGTTGCTGCTGCCACTGAAACAGAAACTCCAGCTTCTGCTCCTGCTTTTACAAGTTCAGGACCAAAGGCTGCTGCAGTTCCATGTCCTCCTGTAAGAGCGATTGAACCTGCTGCAAGACCAAGAAGTTTATTTATTCCTAAAACTCCGCAAAGAGTAACTCCCACCACATTTTGAATAATTATAAGAATTATTGATACAACAAGAAATATCATTACAGAAAGTCCGCCTTTTAAAAGCATTTTTATACTTGCGGCAAATCCTATTGTTGTAAAGAAAGCAAGCATTAAAAGACTTTTAAGCTGGCTGTCGAAAGAAAAATGGAAAAGATTGTATTCATGTCCGATTAAAGTTACGATTGAAAAGATAAGCCCTCCCACAACAGGTGCAGGGATAAAGAATTTTTTTAAGATTGTCACTTTTTCTTTTATCCATCTTCCAAGAAGTAAAAGTGCCACAGCTATTGCCAGCGTTTCAGGCATTCCAAAAGTGTAATTAAATATTTCAGTGTTCATAATGAGTATCTCCTTTGTAAAATATTTTTAGGTAAAATTTATAAAAATTTATTTAATTATGATTTATTAATTATATATTATATCAGTAAAATATAAATATTTTTAATCACTTTGCTATTATATAATATAGAAAAAAAAGTTCAACCACTTTTTTTTATGATTAAACTTTTTTTTATATATTTAATATATTATTTTGCTGAATTATTTATCAGCTGATTTTTTTATGTCCGCAGTGGCATTGTCCGCCGTTTTTTCCAGAACAGCCGGCACAGCAGTCATCTTCCCCTTTAAAATGTTTTACAATGCTTCTTAAAGAATAGAAGACAACAACAGCCAAAACAGCAATAATAATTATTGTTTTCATAAAATTTCACCTCTTTCAATGAAATTGATAATCTTTACACTACACTAAAAGAATAAACGTCCAACTTGGAATATAAGTGTTGAAGCTATGTATGGAACAACAAGCATAATTCCTATAAGCTTAAACAGATATTCTTTTCCAAATTCCTGTTTGATTGCTCCAAGAGTTACAGCACAAGGAACAACAAGAAGAATAAACACCATAAATGAGTAAGCTCTTAAAGGCGCAAGAGGGTCTCCTTTCCATAAGCTAGCAGTGGCTTCAACCACTCCTCTTCCCTCTTCTTCAATTTCTTCTGCATCAGGTGCTGCAAACAGAGAGTTTACATCAAAACTTATAATTCCTGCTGCTGAATCTTTAACTGCACTTCCAAGACCGGAAATCTGTTCTTTTAAATCTTCAGCAAAAGTTGTTTCTTCTTCAGCTCCTTCGTCTTCAGGAAGTTCAAGGACCTGAGCCATAAATCCTACCACAACTTCTTTTGCAGCAATACTAGGAACTATAGCTGCAACTGTTTCCCATCTGTCAGCAAATCCAGTAGGTTTTAATACAGGAGCAATAACTCTTCCTATACCAGCCATATAAGATTTTTCTGCATCTCCGTTATTTGGGAAGTAAGTAAGCCCCCAAAGAAGAATTAAAATTCCAAGAATAATACTTGTAGCTTTCTTTAAATATCCCCCTGTTCTTGTAAGAGTTGATTTCATAATAACTTTAAAACTTGGAATTCTGTATGGAGGAAGCTCAATAAGAAGAGCTTTATTATCAACTTTAAAGTATTCAAATCTTTTTAAAATTACTCCTAAAATAATAGCAGCAACTATTCCAAAAAGATAAAGCGACATTACTACAAATCCGGCTTTTGCTCCGAAAAAGGCAGCAGTGAAAAGTCCGTACACAGGAAGTCTCGCTCCGCAAGACATAAATGGAGCAAGGGCAGCTGTAAGTTTTCTTGATTTTTCATCTTCAAGAGTTCTTGTTGCATAGATTGCAGGAACTGTACACCCAAATCCAAGCACCATAGGAACAAATGCTTTACCATTAAGACCAAGTTTTCTCATAATTTTATCCATAAGGAAAGCAACTCTTGTCATATATCCGCTTTCTTCTAAAATAGAAAGGAAGAAATACAGGAAGAACATAAGAGGAACGAAAGTCATAACTCCTCCAACTCCTCCGATTATTCCGTCAACAACAAGTGAATTTAACCAGTCAGGAGTTCCTTCCATTAAAATTCCAGCATATTTTCCGATAAATCCTCCTACAAATCCGTCTATCCAGTCAATGAAAGGAGCACTTCCGTTAAATACTATTGTCATAAGACCAGCTATTATCATTAGGAAAATAGGAAGTCCTAAAACTCTGTTAAGCAAGATTTTATCAACTTTCTCTGTGAAATCAAGTCTTGATTTAAGAGATGTTTTTAAAGTTTCTGCAATTATTCCTTTAATTTTTCCATATCTCTTTTCAGCTAAAATTGTATCAATATCTTCATCATATCTTTCTTCAATTCCTTTTATATATGAATCAAAATAATTTTCACAGTTTAAGCTGTAATCTTTCTTCATTTTTTCTAAGAAGTCGCTGTCTTTTTCTAAAAGTTTTATAGTTACAAAATCTAAGCTGTATTTATTTAATATTTCCTTAAAAATTTTATCTTCTTGAAGCTCTTTTTTCATTGCTTCATACTGCTTGTCGATAAAAGAATCAAAAGATATTTTGTACTGCTTTTTATTTTCTTTTTTCTCTGCAATGGAAATTGCTTTGTCAAGAAGTTCAGCAAGTCCTGTTTTCTTTATGGCAGAAGTTTTTATTACGTCCATTTCCATAAGAGAAGAAAGTCTTTTTAAATCAAGAGTATAGTTTAATTTTTCAAATTCATCATAAAAGTTAAGAGCCATTACCATAGGTTTCCCTAATTCCTGAAGAAGAAGTGTAAGGTAAAGGTTTCTTTCAATATTTGTAGACTCAACTACGTTTATAACAACATCTGGATTTTCATTAATTATGAAATCCCTTGTAATTTTTTCTTCTAAAGAGAACGGGCTAAGGCTGTATACTCCAGGCAGGTCAACCATTGTTATCTCCTGTCCTTTATATGTAAAGTATGCTTCCTTTTTTTCAACTGTAACCCCCGGCCAGTTTCCAACTTTTAATTTTGAACCGGCAAGAGCATTTATAAGAGCAGATTTTCCAACATTTGGATTTCCTGCAAAAGCTATTTTAATCATAAATCATATCCCCCTGTAATTATCTTTCAATAAGTTCTATTTCAATATTTGCTGAATCTTCTTTTCTGATTGCAATTCCGTTTTCTTTTACACGAAATTCCTGCGGATCACCTAAAGGTGCATTTCTTTCTAAATAAATAATTTCTCCGGCAGTAACTCCCATATCAACAAGCCTTTTTTTCAGTTCGCCGATTTTTCCAATTTTAATAATTCTAGCTTTTTCTCCTCTTTTCAACTCATTTAATTTCATATAATCCTCCCAAAATTTTTATATTTAAATTTAAAATATTTTGTTCTTCAAAATAAATAGAGAAAATTTTTACAGCCCGAAGGCTGTATATATTTATATGTTATTTGATTTTTATGCTTCAACCATAATATCCTTAGCAAAACCAAAACCGATTACATACTGACAGCAGCCCATTTTGACAACAAAGTTGTTATCAAGATTTTTTAAAAGGCAAACTTCACTGCCGCAGCAAAATCCTTTTTCTGCTAAGATATTTTTATTTTTTCCGTTAATATTTTTTATTTTATGATATTTATTGCACTCTGCAAAAGCTAATGGAATGATCATATAAGCCCTCCTTAACCTTATTTTCTAAACTATTGTACATCATTCCATAATAATAGTCAAGCAAAAACTTTGATAATTAAAGTATTTCTTAGAATAAATCTTTTATACTGTTCAAAATCACACTTCTAATATCTTCATTTTCTTTAGAAAGTTCTTTTATCATATTTTTAACTTTCAATCTTTTTGAATTTTCACTTGTTTCATAAGGGCATTTTGATTTCATAATAGGAAGAGATATTTTTTTAGCATAGCTTATAATATTTTTTTCTTCTACAAAAGCAAGAGGTCTTATAACTTTCACTCCGTATTCTTCAGAAACATAAGCAGGTCTCATAATATTTCTGTTTCCCTGATATAAGATATTCATAAGAAAAGTTTCTATTATATCATCTTTATGATGTCCGAGAGCTAGTTTGTTTATTCCCTCTTCTTTCATAACTCTGTATAAAATTCCACGTCTTATTCTCCCGCATAGAAAACAAGGATTTTTCTCTTTTTCTTTTCCAAAAAGCATATCATCTAGGTTTGTTTCTATTATTTTTAACTGAAGTCCTAATTTTCTGCAGTATTCTGCAATCTCAGAACAGTCAGCAAGGTCTTGTTTTGGGTGAATATGTATTGGTATTATTTCAAAATTAATCTGTGTAATTTTTTTTACTCTTACAAAGGCATTAAGGGTTACAAGGCTGTCTTTTCCACCAGAAATCCCCACAGCAATTTTATCTCCCTCTTCAATCATATTAAATTTATGCATTGCTTTTCCAATTAAATTCCAAAGAACTTTATCATATCCTTTTGACTGAATATATGAAAGAATTTCCCTGCCATTCATATTATTAAGAATAATTTTTGTATCAGTGAGTTTTTTTATTTTTTCAAGAACACTTATAACATTATCAGGGTTATATATAAGTTCTGTTTTCATTTTATCTTTTTTATTTTCAATGATAATTTTATTTTCATTATTTAGTACAGAAAAAGTGTTGTTGTTTTCTGTCAAACCGTGAAGGCTTTCAATATTTTCTATTTTTATCATAAAGCTCCCTGCCTTGTTTATTTTTCTTTGTTTCCTCTTGTGTATCCCATAACATATTCAAGATTAATATTTTTTAAAGAATTAAAAATGCTCTGTTTTACATTTGGATTTTTTTCTTCTAAATCTTTTAAAAGAAGTTTTATCTCTTTTCTTTTAGAATCTACTTTTCCAGATTCTACAGGACATCCGCACCCCATAGCTTTTATTTCATTTCTTTTTACAAATGAGATTATGTCACTTTCTTTAACATAAGCCATAGGTCTTATAACTGCAAGTTTTCCGCTTGTTGATGAAACTTTTGGAATCATTGTTTTTATAGTTCCTGCATAAAACATATTTATAAGGGCAGTTTCTACAATATCATCAAAGTGGTGTCCAAGGGCAAGCTTATTAAAACCAAGTTCTTCAACTTTTTTGTAAAGAACTCCTCTTCTCATTTTTGCACATAAAAAACAGGGATTTTCCGGGTCTTCATGGAAAGCTATCTTCCACACGTCAGAATTAAAAATTTCACATGGAATATTTAAAATTTTAAGGTTTTTTTCAAACTGCTCCATGTCCATAGCTTCAAAACCGGGATTCATTGAGATGAAAGCCACTTCAAAATTTTTGCTTTTATCTCTTTTTAATTCTTGGAAAAGTTTGCAGAGTAAAAGGCTGTCTTTTCCGCCGGAAACCCCGACAGCTATTTTGTCCCCGTCTTCTATAAGATTAAAATCATTTATAGCTTTTACAAATTTTCTCCATATTTTTTTTCTGTAAGAAGTTCTAAGACTTTCAAGAACAGTGTCGTCTTTTAAGTTTTTAGTTTCTTCTATATGTATATAATTTTCATTCATTTTTTAATCCTCCGTAAAAATCTTTAGGTTTTATTATATCATATAAAAATATATTTATGGTATAATAGTTTTAAAATAATTTTTATTTTTTAAGAAAGGATATAAAGAAATGAGAGATATAGATGTAAAAGTTATAAAATTTTTAGTGAGCGGAAAAGCATACAGCGACACGGGAGTTATGAAAAATTTAGGGATTGATTATGAAGAACTTCAAAAATCTTATGAAATTTTAACTGCAGAGGGGTATCTTGAAAGTTATGAGAATTATCTTGCAAGAACACAAAACAGTTTTAAGGAAAAAGAAAGTGAATGCAGTTCTTCATGTGGAAAAAACTGCTGTGGAGAAGAGGGAGAACATTCATGTTCTTCATGTTCAAACAGTGTTCCGGAAGAAGATTATAAAAATATAAAAGTGGTTACAGAAAAAGCAGTAATGGAATTTGAATAAATTTTCCTTGCTTTTTACTGATATTAGACTATAATGATAATAAGTTTTAAAAACATTAACAGGGGAGGTAACTTATGAATTTAAAATTATTAGCAGCTGGAGCTGTTCTTATGTCAGCAGTTTCTTTTGGAGCAGTGAAACCTGCACAGTTTTCTGTTCTTCCAGGTGTGCAGTTTGGAGCAACAAAATATGATTCTGTGGCAAATTTCAGCTTTAATTTATTAGGAGCAGAAAACCAAAATGTTTCAGGTCTTGATGTTTCTTTACTTGGATACAGACAGGTAAACGGGAATTTCAGTGGATTCCATGTAGCTTTATTCGGGCTTGAAGCTTTTAGAGTAAATGGAAATATGAACGGTGTTTCTCTTGCTTTATGGAATGACGTTCATGGAAATCTTAACGGCGGAACAATCGGGGTTGTAAATACAACTGACGGAAATTCTGTATTTAATCTTGGAGGAGTGAACATAACAAAAGGAGAAGCTACTGTTCAGCTTGGATTTGTGAACTATGCTGAAACAACAAAAGGACTTCAATTTGGTTTTGTAAACGCTACAAGAGATCTTGAAGGAGTACAGGTTGGTCTTGTAAACTATGCAGCTAACGGAGTTCTTCCAGTTCTTCCAATAGTAAACTTTAGAAAATCATTCTAAGAAATGGATAAAATATAAAAATAAAAAAGACAAGGTTATTGAAGTGGTAGTTCCTTGTCTTTTTTGTCTGTTAAAACTCTTTTAATCGTATTTAAATTATAGCATAGATTTTTAATAATATCAATGATATAATGAATTGTCTGCTCCTGTGTAGCCTGAAAGGAGGTGAAACAGTGAGAAAACTCATTTTAATCGTATTAGTACTGGTTATATTTTTGCTGGTATCACAAAAAGTATATTAATCTTTGATTAAACTTTTTGTATGGACAGAGTGGAAATTCGTGGTAGTATGGAAGCCTGTCCATTTCTTTTATTCAATAAAATAATCTCAAAATCTTTCATATTAACTAGATCATAATGAAAAAGTGTATACAATTAAACTGGAAGCAAAGGGATTTGTTCCATACACAGAAGTATTACAAATAAAAGCATCTGGCTGGGTATGGGGAAATATTTTCTTAGGAGGAATAATAGGACTTGGAGTTGACATGGCAACAGGTGGTTTATATATTTATGATAAAGATAATATTTCTGGAAATTTAACTAAAGTTCCTGTTGGAAATCTTCAAAAAAATAAATTTCATAAAAAAATAATACAGAACTGTTACTAAAATGTGTAACAGTTCTATTTATTTTTTTGTATCATTGCCTTAAATTTTTTCCTGTATTTATAAATAAGAATACCTGATTCTATAAACCATTGGATAACAGTAATAATCCAGAAATATGTAATTGGCATTTTTTTCATGTAGATGAAATAAAACATAAGAGGAAGTCTTATTCCCCAGTTGCATATAAAAGCTATATTAAAAGGTGTTTTTGTGTCTCCGCTTCCTTTTAAAGCACCGGCAAGAACCATGTCCACTGCCATTGGAATCTGCTGTGCCGCTCCAATCATAAGACACATACTTCCAAGTTTAATAACTTCAATCTCATCTTTTTTAATAAACATTGAAATAAGTTCTTCTGAAAATAAAAGAAAAATCAGACTGAAAAATCCCATTACAACAGCAGAAATAAAAGCTGAAGCATTGGCATAATTTTTTGCCTGTCTGAAATTTTTTCCGCCTATGCTGTGTCCCACAAGGGCAGTACAGGCTATGGCAAATCCCCAGCCGGGCATAAAAGATATGCTTTCTATAGTAACTGCTATCTGGTTTGCAGAAAAAGAAAGACTTCCCAGCCTCATAACCATCAAAACTCCCAAAAGTCTTGAAATACTGTAAGCCCCTTCCTGCATTGCAGAGGGAACAGCAAGTTTTATAAGATCTTTCATCTCTCTTAAATTTATTTTTTCAAAAAGAGATATTTTGAAAGGAAGTTTTTTTCTCTGGCTGAAGATAAAAAGAAAATATAAAATCTGAGCTCCTGCAGTTGCAGCTGCAGCCCCTCTTATACCAAGTTCGGGAAAACCAAATTTTCCAAAAATCAAAAGATAGTCAAAACTCAGATTAACAATATTCATTATGACAGCTCCATAAAGGGGAGTTTTGGTATCTTTGCACCCTCTGAATATTCCGTTTAACATATTTGCACACATATAGAAAAACATTCCGCTGCAGCATATTCTCATATAAGCAGCAGAAGTTGCAAGAATTTCTTTTTCAGCATTTGCAGCACTTAAAATATTTTCTGCAAAAATAAAAAATATAGAAGTAACAATAAAAGAAATAAGAATTCCTATTTTTATTCCTTGATTTGCATAATTTTGTGCAAGAGATATATTTTTATTTCCCATTGTTCTTGCAATAATTGAAGTAAGTGCTATGGAAAGCCCCATTCCCATTAAAATATTTATAAATGTATACAGAAGCTCTGAGCTTAATGCCACAGCAGAAACTCCAAGCTGTCCCCCGTAATTTCCAACCATCATTGTGTCAAAAACCCAGATTAACATATAAAGCACCATTTCACCTACAGCAGGCAGTGCAACTTTTAAAATTTCCTTTATATACTTTAACATCTTTTGCTCCTTACACTTAGTTTATAAAAAAATTTTATCATGTTTTAAAAAATCAGTCCATTGTTTTACATAATATTTGTTGACAGCTGAATTTATTTGTGCTAAAATTCCTACAATAAAAAATTTATCCATGTAGAGAGGTGTAGGGACAGGCCCTTTGATACCTCAGCAACCTGCTTTTAAAAAAGTGTGGTGCTAATTCCTGATAGATGGTAATATCTCTAAAAACATTAGACTTCTTTTCATCTATTTTGGAATAGATAAAAAGAAGTTTTTTTATTTAAATTTTTAAATATATACAAATGTTTTTATGGGGGGAGATTTATGAAAATTGCTAATCTGTTTACAAAGAAAAAACCAACAATTTCTTTTGAGGTGTTTCCGCCGAATGAAATTTATTCTCTTGATGAGGTGTACAAAGTTATTGATGAACTGGCTGAGCTTAAGCCTGATTTTATAAGTGTAACTTACGGAGCCGGGGGAGCTACAAGAGGAAGAACAGTTGAGATTGCTTCAAAAATAAAAAATGAAAATCATATAGAAGCTCTTGCACATCTTACATGTATAGGAGCTGAAAAATCTGAAATAGATAATATTCTTTCAGAACTTGAAAAAAATAATATAGAAAATATTTTAGCATTGAGGGGAGATTTTCCAAAAGATAAAGCAAATATGAAAACAGGAGATTTTTCTCATGCCTGTGACCTTGTAAAATATCTTAAAGGGAAAAAATCTTTTTCTGTGGGGGGAGCTTACTATCCTGAAGGACATCAAGACACAAATGATTTATTAGACCTTTTTAATTTAAAAATAAAAGTTGATTCAGGGACAGATTTTTTAATTTCACAGATTTTCTTTGATAATGAACAGTTTTATGAATTTCGTGATAAATTAAAAAAATTAAATATAAATATACCTCTTGTGGCAGGAATTATGCCTGTTACCAATGCAAAGCAGATAAGAAAAATAACTTCTCTGTGCGGATGTACAATCCCTGATAAATTAAAAAAGATTTTAGACAGATATGAAAATAATCCAAAAGCACTTAAAGAAGCAGGAATTGCTTATGCAACAGAGCAGATAATTGATTTAATAACTTCTGACATAGATGGAATTCATCTTTATACAATGAATAAAGTTGAAACAGCTAAAAAAATAATGGAGAGCATACAAAATATCAGAAAAGAATTTGAGGAGGCTGTGTAGTATGGGTTTTACAGATTTTGCAGAGGAGCTTCAAAAAAGAATTTTAGTTCTTGACGGTGCTACAGGAACAGCCATACAAAAATATGATTTAACTGATGAAGATTTTTTAGGTAAAAAAGGGTGTAATGAAATTTTAAATATTACAAGACCGGATATTATAAAAGAAATTCATTTAAAATATATGAAAGCCGGTGCAGATATTGTTGAAACAAACTCTTTTAACTGTAATAAAATTTCTATGGAAGATTATGATTTAACAGATAAGGTCTATGAGCTTTCAAAAATTTCATCAGAAATTGCAAGAGAAGCAGCAGAGGAGTTTAGAAAAATTTCTGGAAAAAAAGTCTGGGTTGCAGGTTCTGTAGGACCTACAAGTAAAAGTGCTTCTATTCCTACAGGGGATATTCCTTATGAAAGAGGAATTTCTTTTGATGAACTTAAAGAGGCTTATAAAGAACAGATAAAAGGTTTAATTGACGGGGGAGCAGAAATTATTCTTATTGAAACAATCTTTGACGGGATAAATGCAAAGGCGGCTCTTATTGGTGCAGAAGAAATTTTTGAGGAAACAGGAAAAATATTTCCTGTTATGATTTCTGCAACTGTAAATAAACAGGGAAAGCTTCTTTCCGGGCAGAGTACAGAATCACTTATAACTGCCCTTGACAGAGAATATATTATTTCTTTCGGGCTTAACTGCTCTTTCGGTGCAGAAGATTTAATTCCTATTGTAGAAAAAATAAGCAGATTTACAAATAAATATATATCACTTTATCCGAATGCAGGGCTTCCAGATGAAAACGGCGAGTATAAAGAAACACCTGAAATTACAGCAGGATTTTTAAAAAAACTTGTTGATGAAAAAAATGTAAATATTTTAGGAGGGTGCTGCGGAACTCATTTCGGGCATATAAAAGAGATTTCAAAACTTGTTAAAGGGAAAGAGCCTAGAAAACCAGATATTTCATTTTTGAAAACTCATCTTCTTTCAGGAAATGAAATTTATGATTTTAAAGACAAATTTACTGTTGTGGGAGAAAGAAATAATGTTGCAGGTTCAAAAATTTTTAAGGAACTTATAGAAAAGAAAAATTATACTAAGGTCTTAGAAATTTCCCGTACACAGATTGAAAAAGGTGCTTCTGTAATTGATATAAATATGGACGACGGGCTTCTTGTTTCATATGATGAGATGGAAAAATATTTAAGAGTTGTTCAGAATGACCCTGTTGTTTCAAAAGTTCCAGTGATGATTGACTCATCAGATTTTAAAACTATTGAAACAGCACTTAAAAATATTGCAGGTAAATCAATAGTAAATTCCATAAGTCTGAAAGAAGGAGAGGAAAAGTTTACTGCAAAAGCCAAAATTATAAAAAAATACGGGGCAGCTGTTGTTGTAATGGCATTTGATGAAAAGGGGCAGGGAGTTTCTTTTGAAAGAAAAATTGAAATATGCAGCCGTTCGTATAAAATTTTAAAAGATTTAGGTTTTAATGACTGGGATATTGTTTTTGACCCTAACATTCTTACAATAGGAACAGGAAGTGATGACGATAGATATAATGGAATAAATTATATTCGTGCATGCAAGTGGATTAAAGATAATCTGAAATGCGGGGGAGTTGTAGGGGGGCTTTCAAATCTTTCTTTTGCATTCAGAGGAAATAACCCTCTTCGTGCTTCAATCCATTCTGTATTTTTAGATGAAGCCAAAACAAAAGGAATGAATTTTGCAATAATGAATCCCGGAGAAAAATCTCCGGAACTTTCTGAAAAAGAAATTTCTGTTATAGAAAATTTAATAAACGGAGAGGAAAACAGCTTAGATGATATTCTTTCGCTATCAATAAAAAAATCTGAAACCTCTAAAAAAATTTTAAAGGAAGATACATTGGAAGAAAGAATACAAAATGCTCTTTTATATGGGGGAAGTACAACTTTTGAAGATGATATTTCAGAAGCTCTAAAAAATTATTCTCCCCTTGAAATCATTCAGGAAATTCTTATGAAAGGAATGGATAAAGTCGGTGTGATGTTTGAAAAAGGAGAGCTTTATCTTCCACAGCTTATCCGTTCAGCAAGTGTTATGAATAAAGCTATTGATATCTTAACTCCTTTTTTAGAAAAAAATGATAAAGTTCAGACTAAGGGAAAAATTGTTATGGCAACTGTTGAGGGAGATGTCCATGATATAGGAAAAAATATTGTAGGAACAGTTTTAAAATGCAATGGATTTGAAATAATTGATTTAGGTGTGATGGTTTCAAAAGAAAAGATATTTGAAACAGCTGTAAAAGAAAAAGCTGATGTTGTGACTTTAAGCGGGCTTATAAGTCCGTCGCTTAAAGAGATGGAAAAAGTTTTAAAAATTTTTGAAGAAAATAATTTAAATATTCCTGTTCTTATTGCAGGGGCGGCAGCTTCAAAACTTCACACATCAATAAAATTAGAGCCTCTTTACAAAAATAAAACTTTTTATGTAACAGATGCCCTTGATACTCTTTCAGCTGTAAATAAAATATGTTCAGATAAAAAAGAAGATTTTTTAAAAGAAAAATCAGATGAACTTCATTCTTTATCTGAAATTTATTATAATAATAAAAATATTGAAAAAAATATTTCAAAAAGCAATAAAAATACAAAATTTTTATCACCTGCAGTTGTTCCAAAAGAAACAGGAAAATATTATGCAGAATTTTTATTAAAAGATGTAGAACCTTTTATAAAATACGGACTTATTTTTCATAATTTAGGTGTAAAAAATACATCAGAAGAAGAGAGGGTTGAAAAAGATATTAAGATTATTTTAGATAAAATGAAATCAGAAAATCTTAAAGTAAAATGTTCTTTTGGTGTTTTCCCTTGTGAAAAAGAAGATGACAGCATAAAAATTTATGAAGATAAAAAAGAATATAAAATACCTCTTACAAGAGGACATTATAAACCTGAAAATATTCTGCTTTCATTAAGTGATTTTTTCAATGAAAAAGATTATGCAGGAATGTTTGTTGTTTCTGTACAGAGTTCTTATTTTAAAGACGATGATTATATGAAACTTCTTGAGACTTTAATTCTTACAAGAATAGCTGAAGCAGGGGCAGAATATCTTCAAAGATATGTGGATAAAAATTTATGGGAGACAAATATAAGACCTGTTCCTGGATATCCTTCTCTTCCGGAACATTCAATCAAGAAAACAGTTTTTGATTTAATTGAGGGAGAAAAGACAGGAGCAGAACTTACTTCATCTTTTGCAATGAAACCTTTAAGTACAGTGTGTGGACTATATGTTGCAAACCCAAAAAGTTTTTATTTTAATATAAACTAAAAATTTAATTATCAGGTAAAAATATTGCTTTTTTTATTTCAAAACTCTTTCAGTTAAAATATTTTACAGTCTTTAAAACAGCAGTCAGAAAAATGAGCTTATTGTATTATTATAGATTTAATGGTATCATTATTTTTGTGATTGTTTTTAAAAAATATTTAAAAAGAGGTTGCTTGAATGAAAAATGCTGTTGGTTATATTCGTGTATCCAGCGAGAAACAGGTAAAAGAAGGCGGCGGACTTGAAATTCAAAAAAAAGCAATAATTGAATTTTGTGAAAAAAATCAGATAAGACTTCTTGAGATTTTTTCAGATGAGGGAATTTCTGGTGCAGAAAATCTTGAAAAAAGAGATGGGCTGGGGAGATGTTTCAGCTATCTGAGAAAATCGAAAGAGGATATAGAATGTATTATAGTTCAGAAGTTAGACAGGCTTGCAAGAGATACAATTCTTCTGGGCTATCTGGAGTTTGAATTAAAAAAATGCAAGTGTGAACTTCTGGCAGTGGATCAAAAATTTGATGATGATCCTTCCGGAAAATTAATGAAAGATATAATAAGTGCTTTTGCTGCTTTTGAAAAGAATATGATTAATATAAGAACCATGAGCGGAAAAAAGAACAAAGCAGAGAAAAGACTTTTTACAGGGGGCAAAATTCCATTTGGATACAAACTTGTAAATAGTGATTTCCTGCAGATTGATGAGAAAACAGCCCATATAGTTAAATGTATTTTTATGCTGAGAAGAAGAAAATTCTCTTACAGAAAAATATCAAGATATATAGAAAATGTTTTTTGCATTTCTTTGCATTTTACAACAATAAAATATATTTTATCAAATAAAGTCTACATAGGAGAATTTACTCAAGAAAAGAAATACCGCATACCTGTTTCTCCTTTAATAACCAGAGAGGAATTTTACAGAATAAACTCTCTGGCTGATATTGATGATGATGAAGACGAATAAATATTTTAATTAATATTAAAGCTGCTGTTTTTCTGTAAAAATAATTAAATTTACAGATATTACAGCAGCTTTAATGTCTTTTTATAAAAGTCTGCTTTCTTTCAGTTCTTTTATTTTTTCTGAAAGAGATATGAACATAATTTCTTCTTTTATAATAAATCATCTGGTCGAAACTGTAGCCGGATCTTTTTATTCTGTCAAAAGCTATTCTTGCATTTCCTTTTATTGTAAAATCCACTGCAAGCCCGTCTCTGTGGGCAGAAGTTGTGCTTCCTCCTATTATTCTGTTAAGATTTGGGCTTCTGTACCAGCTGTTTATTGTAAGAGGCTGTCCGACTATATTTCTTATTTTTTCCATACGTCCTGCAGTATATTTTATAGTTTTAAAATCTCCTCTGCTGGGATAATTTCTTACACCGTATTTTTTTGCTGTTCTGCTGTTTGTTGCTTCATAAAATGTAAAATGTTTTGAAACTTTATAATTATTTTTCTTTTTTACTGTGGCACACCCTGTGAAAGAAAATATTATTAAAATTAAAATAAGAAATTTTTTCATAGTTCGTCTCCTCTTAAGTAAAATATATTCTATATTATATCACAAGATTTATTTCACATTAAACATTTCTTTTTATTAAAAATAAATATAATTTGTAATTTTTCTGCTTACCATGTATAATATGTTATTACTGAAACATATTATACATAAATCAAAATAATTTTAAAATAAATATTATTTTTCATAATATAAGGAGTGAAGTTTAAAATGATAAAAATGGGAAAAAGACAGAAGTTGAAAGTAAACAACTATACTGCTATTGGATTATATTTAGATGCTGAAACAGGAAACGAAGATGATAACATTCTGCTTCCAAAAAATGAATTTGAAGATATGGAAGAAAAACCTGAAATAGGAAGCGAGCTTGACGTACTTATATATATGGATTCAGAAGACAGACCAATTGCCACACTTAGAAAGACAGCGGCAACAGTTGGAATGCTTGCAAAACTTACAGCAACAGATGTAAATGAAAGACTTGGAGCTTTTCTTGACTGGGGGCTTAAAAAAGAGCTTCTTCTTCCAAAAGGACAGGAAATCTGCAAAATAGAGCCTGGAAAAAAATATCTTGTAGGGCTTTATGAAGATAAAAAGGGACGTATTTCTGCTACAATGAAAATTTACAGCTTTCTTCTTCCATGTAAAGATTACAAGAAAAATGATGTGGTTACAGGAACAGTTTACAGCATAGATGAAAAAATTGGAGTTTTCGTTGCAGTTGACGACAGATATTTTGGAATGATTCCTAAAAATGAGTATTTCAAACATTTTAAAATAGGTGAAGAAGTAACAGCCAGAGTAATAAGAGTCCGTGAAGACGGAAAACTTGACCTTGCTCCAAGAATGCTTGCTTATCAGCAGATGGACGAAGATTCAAAACTTATTTTTGAAAAGATGAAAATCTTAAAAAGTGCTTTCTATTTTAATGATAAAACTTCTCCGGAAGAAATTTATGATTATTTTGGCATAAGTAAGAAAGCATTTAAAAGAGCAGTTGGAAATTTATTAAAAGAAAATTTAATTGAAAAAACAGACAAAGGATTTGCTATAAAAAAATAATTTATACTATTTAATAAGTATTATATAAAATTTATATATAAAAATAAAACCTGTTTATTTTAAAAGAGTTGTGTCTTTTTATAAATAAGCAGGTTTTTTATATATTTCTTATGTAACAGTTAATTTTCAATATCTTTCAAAATATCTGATTATTTTACATATTTTTATTTTTTAATTTGGAATTATTATAATTTTATAATATAATGTAAAGGTGTAAATTTTTTAGCAGGAAAAAATTAAATTTATATATGGAGGTTTTGATGGAACAAAAAACTAAAAAGAGTTTTTTCAACAAGTTTCTTGACTTTGTTGAAGTCGGCGGAAATAAATTACCGCACCCTGTAACACTGTTTGTTATTTTATCAATTATCATTATTGTGGTTTCTGAAATTTGTGTCAGAGCTGGAGTAACAGTTACTTACACAGGATTTAACCAAAAAACAAAAGTTGTGGAAGAGATTACTCTTTCTGCAAGATCACTTATGAATGCTGAAGGTCTTAGATATATTTTTGATACTATGACACCTAACTTTACAAGCTTTGCTCCTCTTGGAACAGTTCTTGTGGCTATGATAGGGGTTGGAGTTGCTGAAGGAACAGGACTTATCCAGACAGTTCTTAAGAAAATGGTTATGTCTACACCTAAAAAACTTCTTACAGCTGTAATAGTTTTTGCAGGAATTATGTCAAACATAGCTTCTGATGCCGGATACGTTGTACTTATCCCTCTAGGAGCAATCATATTCCTTTCAGTTGGAAGACACCCAATTGCCGGTCTTGCTGCTGCATTTGCCGGAGTATCTGGAGGATTCTCTGCTAACCTTTTAATCGGAACAATAGACCCACTTCTTGGAGGAATTACAACTGAGTCTGCAAGAATTTTTGCACCAGATTATTTTGTTCCTGCAACTGCAAACTGGTACTTTATGATGTTCTCTACAATAATTATCACAGTTCTTGGAACATTTATCACTGAAAAAATAGTTGAGCCAAGACTTGGAGATTACAAAGGAACACACGATGTAGAAGCTATATCTGAGCTTAGCGATGTTGAGAAAAAAGGACTTAGATGGGCAGGAATTTCTCTTTTAATATTCGTACTTATAATGGGATATTTAACAGTTCCAGCAGATGCTGTGTTCAGAGTTAACGGTTCTTTAAATAAATTTATGGGTAACGGACTTTTAGTTGCTATCATGTTCTTCTTTATGATTCCTGGAATTGTTTACGGAGCAATTACAAAATCTATAAAAAATGATAAAGATGTGGCAAATCTTATGGGTAATTCACTTGGAACATTAGGAGGATACCTTGCTCTTTCTTTTGCTGCTGCACAATTTATAGTATATTTCTCTTATACAAATCTTGGAACAATAGTTGCTGTTAAAGGAGCTGCTTTCCTTGAAGCAACAGGATTTACAGGATTTCCTCTAATCATAGGATTTATACTTGTAACAGCATTTATAAACTTATTCATGGGATCTGCATCAGCTAAATGGGCAATTATGGCACCAGTATTTGTTCCTATGTTTATGAAAATAGGATTTACTCCTGAATTTACTCAGGCTATGTACAGAATAGGAGATTCAAGTACAAATATAATTTCTCCATTAATGTCATACTTTGCATTTATAGTTGCTTACTCTCAAAAATTTGGAAAAGAAAACGGAATGGGAACTCTTATTTCAACAATGCTTCCATTCTCAATGTGTTTCCTAGTTGTTTGGTCAATAGTTCTTGTTATCTGGTACTTCTTAGGTCTTCCAATAGGTCCAGAAATCTATGCAACTATGCCGGCTCTTTAATAGGAAAAAATATTTTTAATAAAAAAGCCCGCAATATTTATTGCGGGTTTTTCTTTTGCTTTAATATTATTTTAACTCTTTAAGTTCTTTTTCTAATAAACCTATAAGTCTAGTCATTTCATGTGCCACAGCTTCAAAGTTTTCTTTTTCCTCAAGGTTTACTCCTGCAAGTTTAAGCTGTTCTATTGGATAATTGTTTCCGCCGGATTTTAAAAGTTCAATATATTTTTTACGAGCTTCTTCTCTCTCTTCAGGAGAATATTTTTCATTTGTAACTTTTTCATATAATCTTGATGATGCAGCAAAACTTGTTGCATATTGATATACATAATATGGAGAATTAAAGAAATGAGGGATTCTTGCCCAGATAATCTTTTGAAGTTCGTCCATAACAAGAGAGTCTCCAAAATATTCTGCAAAAAGTTTTGTCATTATTTCACTTAACACATCAGGTGTTATAGGATTTCCCTCTTCTGCAAGTTTATGTGCTTCATATTCATAAGCTGCAAAAAGAGCCTGAATGTAATATGTTCCCATAATATTTCCAATAGCTTCTTCAATAAGAGCAATTTTTTCTTTATGGTCAGTTGTATTTTTAAGCATATAGTCAAGAAGAAGTCTTTCATTAAATGTTGAAGCAACTTCAGCCACAAATATTGTGTAGTCGTTTGTAGCATATGGCTGATATTTTGTTGAATACATACTGTGAAGTGTGTGTCCAAGTTCGTGTGCAAGAGTAAAGACTGCATCCATTGTTCCGTTGTAATTTAAAAGCATATAAGGGTGAACATCATAAATATTTAAAGAGTATGCACCGCTTCTTTTGTTTGGTGTTTCGTAAACATCAAGCCATCCTTCGCCGATAGCTTTTTCAAGATTTTTTGTATAGTCTTCCCCTAACGGCTCAACAGATTTTAAAACTATTTCCTTTGCTTCTTCGTATGAAAATTCTCTTGTGTAATCAACAAGTTTTATCTGGTTGTCATAGTAGTGATATGAGTCTAAACCTAATTGATTTTTTCTAAATTCAACATATTTTTTTAATGGTCCGCTGTTTTCTTTTGCAGAATTTATAAGATTTTCATAAACTTTTACAGGAATGTTGTTTGGCTCAAGGGCTTTTTCAACAGTTGAATTATAGTTTTTAGCCTTTGTTCCAGCTGCATCTCTTTGAAGAATTCCTTTATAAATTGCAGAATATGTATTTTTATTTATGTCATAAGATGAGTAAAGAGCTTCAAAAGCTTTTCTTCTGTCATCTTGATTTTTATTTCCGTCAAGAATTTTTGAATACATTCCATTTGTTACTAAAACTTTTTCTCCTGTTGAAAGAACAATTTCATTCCATTTTATATCAGAAGTTGAAAGTTCATCATATATATCATTTACAGCTCCCATATACTGCGAGAAATGTGAAAGAAGTTTTTCTTTATCTTTATCAAGAACATGGGCTTTTAATCTGTAAAGTTCCATTAAATTAAATTTGTGGTCTTTTATTTCATCATTTTCATCTATCCATTTTTCTAAAGTTTCTTTTGGAATTTCTAAAATTTTTGGGCTTATCCATGATGTTGCCACAGAAAATTGTGCATATAAAAATTCAATTTCTTGAAGCTTTTGTGAAACAAGCTGGTCTGTTGAATCTAAATCTTTAAGCATATAAGGGTAAAGATATACTCTTTCAAGTATTCTTGAAAGACTTTCTTCAAGTTTTATAAGTTTTACAAATTCTTCCCTGCTGTTTTCAATTTTATTTTCATATTGAGGGATTTCTTTCATAAGCTCTTTCATTTTTTCAACATCTTTCTGCCACTCGTTCCAATCTTTATAGATGTCTTCTGTGTTCCATTTATATTTTTTATCTATTTCGTTTCTTGATTTTATCTTTTCCATATTAAGACTCCTTTATTTTAAGTTCTAAAGTTATGATACCATTTTTCTTTTCCAATGTCCAATGGAGCAGAAAACATAAAAAATTTTTTAAAAACATATATGAAATATATGGATAATGTGCTAATATAAAGACAGAGATGTCTAAATAAAATTCTTTTATTGGAAACTTTCTAAGGGAGGGGATATATTTTGGATTTACATTATCTAAAAATATTTTACGAAGTAGCAAGGGAAAAAAGTTTTACAAAAGCGGCGAACAAACTTTATATAAATCAATCAGCAGTTTCTATTCAGGTTAAAAAATTTGAAGAACTTCTGAATGCAAAACTTTTTGACAGAAGTTCAAAAAAAATAAGGCTGACTTATACAGGGGAAGCTCTTTACAGAATGGCTGAAGATATTTTTAATAAAGTTCAGAGAGCTGAAAAAGAGATTAACAGAATTATAAAATTAGGGAAAGCAAAAATTGTTATAGGAGCTACATCTATTATAGGAGATCCGCTTCTTCCAAGACTTATGGAAGAATTCAGTGCTAAACATGGGGAGATAGAATATGAAATTCAAATGGGGAATAAAGCATGGCTTTTAAAATCTCTTAAAGAAGGGGAAATTGATATAGCTCTTCTTGATGAAGAACACATTGTGGATTCAAACTTAGATGTGATGACAGTTGAAAAAGTTCCTTATGTTTTAATTACAGGAAAGAAAAATATCACACTTGAAAATGTGGCAGATTATCCTCTTATAACAAGAAGCAACGTGCCTAACAATGCAAAGGCGATAAATCTTTTAGAGGAAAAATATAAAATATCTTTTGATAACAGAATAACTGTTTTAGGAAGCCTTGAAGTTATAAAAGGAATGGTAAGGAATGAAATAGCCAATGTAATTCTTCCATACTATGCTGTTCATAAAGAAATAAAAAACGGAGAATTTAAAGTTGTTGAACAGCTTAACGAAATAAAAGATGGATATCAGGTTGTTGTTACAAAAGATAAAAGTACGCTTACACCAATTATTAAATTTTTAAATTTTATGTCAGAGTATAAAATTAACGGTTAATTATTTATTCTACAGTCAGGAGGAAATATGGCATTAATAGATTCATATAAAACAGAATACGAACTTTTAAAAAATTTCATTGAACAGGAAGAAAAAGATAGAACAACAGAAAAAATAGCTGAAGAACTTGCAGAAACTTTTACAAATGGAAATAAAGTTTTAATTTGCGGAAACGGAGGAAGCAACTGTGATGCTCTTCACTTTGCAGAAGAATTTACAGGAAGATTCAGAAAAGAAAGACGTGCTCTTCCTGCAATAGCAATTTCTGATTCATCTCATATAACTTGTGTAGGAAATGACTATGGATTTGACTATATTTTTTCTAAAGGTGTTGAAGCCTATGGAAAAGAAGGAGATATGTTTATAGGAATTTCAACAAGCGGAAATTCAGGAAATGTTATAAAAGCTGTAGAAAAAGCAAAAGAATTAGGAATGAAAACAGTTGCTCTTTTAGGTAAAGACGGCGGAAAACTTAAAGGTATGTGTGATTATGAATTTATTATTCCAGGAGAAACTTCTGACAGAATTCAAGAAATTCATATGATGATACTTCACATTATAATTGAGGGTGTAGAAAGAATAATGTTCCCTGAAAATTATTAAAATTTAAAAGGAAAATTAAAATGAAAAAAATTTTAACAATATTTTTTATATTTGTTTCAATGGCTGTATATGGTTCTCCAGAGGGAAAAGCATATATAGGGTCTTTTAATGCTCTTCGTCTGGGAGAATCTAAAAAAGATTATAAGGAGCTTTCGAATATTTTAATTCTTCTTGATATAATAGGGCTTCAGGAAGTTTCAAACAGAGAGGGAGTGGAAACTCTTGTTGATGAGCTTGAAAAAAATACCAATGAAAAATGGGATTATCACATCTCTCCTTATCCTGTGGGAACAAAAAAATATAAAGAATATTATGCTTATATTTGGAAAAAAGATAAGGTAAATTTTATAAAATCGAGAGGATTTTATAAAGATAAAGGGGATAAATTTATAAGAGAGCCTTATGGAGCAGATTTTAAAATAGGTGAATTTGATTTTACCTTTGTAATTATCCATGCAATTTACGGGAAAAATAAATCTGTAAGAATAGCTGAAGCAATGAATCTTCCAAAAGTATATGATTATTTTCAAAATTTAGATGAAAAAGAAAATGATATAATTATTGGGGGAGATTTTAATCTTTCAGTGAGAAGCGAGGGATTTTCTAATCTTTTAAATCATGAGGATAAAATTATAAACTGTATATCTCCAGCTATGAAAACAACAATAGGAACAAAAGGGTATGCCAACCAATACGACAATATTTTTATCTCTGAAATTTATACAAAAGAGTTTACAGGAAGAAGCGGGGGTATAGATACTGCAAATGGAAATTATAAAAAAACAAGGGAATTAATTTCAGATCATATTCCTGTTTTTATAGAGGTTGACACCTTAAAAGATGATGACTAGGAGAAAGTTTTATGGAAAATACAGCATATGTTTTTCTTAACGGAGTTATGGATTCAGAAAATTTGTTTTACAAGGAAATTTTAAAAGATAAAAAAAATATTTTCTGTGCTGACGGAGGGCTAAAATATGCACTTAATGTAGGTGTTGTTCCTCTTGAAATATGGGGAGACTTAGATTCTGTTGATAAAAGTCTTGTTGAAAAAGCAGAGAAAATGGGAAGCAGAGTTATTGAATTTGACAGCAGAAAAGACTTTACTGACGGAGAACTTATTATTTCAGAAATGGAGAAAAGAGGATTTGAAAAAATAGTTGTCCTTGGGGGTCTTGGAGGAAGAACAGACCATCTTCTTACAAATTTAAATCTTTTGTTTAAATTTAAAAATGTTGTTTTTCTTTCTGAAAAAGAGAAAATTTTTAAAGTGGAAAAGAAAATGACAATAAAAAATGAAGAGGGAAAGACTATCTCTTTTATTCCTATGTCTGACACTGTGGAAGAGATAACACTTACAGGCTTTGAGTATCCTCTTAATAAATACACTGTAAAGCGGGGCGAGTCAATATGCACAAGTAATATTGTGAGAAAAAGCTGTGCTGTTATTGAATTTAAAGAGGGAAAACTTTTGGGAATCATTGAAAACAAATAATCTTTTATTGATTTTTTTTATTTTTTATGTTAGAATAATTTTCAGAAAATAAAAAAGGACTAATGAAATGATTAAATTTAAAAATTAATTATTAAATATAATATAAAAGGATTGTGAACAGCACTATCCTTTTTTTTTGAAATTTTATTTATTAAATTTCTTATTTTATTCAGTAGTTATTAATAAGTTTTATAAAAATTTTAATGGAGGTTATATATTATGACAGAAATTACTACAAAAGGAAAGCTGATACTTGGACTTCAGCACGTTCTTGCAATGTTTGGAGCAACTGTTTTAGTTCCATTTCTTACAGGAATGAATCCATCTATTGCTCTTCTTACAGCTGGAGTGGGAACACTTCTTTTCCATACTTGTACAAAGGGAATTGTTCCAGTTTTCTTAGGTTCATCTTTTGCTTTTATAGGTGCTATATCACTTGTTCTTAAAGAATCTGGTATTGGTGCTGTAAAGGGAGGAGTTATTGCAGCAGGTGTTGTTTATATTGTTATGAGCAGACTTGTTAAAATTTATGGTGTGGAAAAAATAAAATCATTCTTCCCTCCTGTTGTTGTTGGTCCTACAATAGTTGTCATAGGTCTTAGACTTAGTCCTACAGCTCTTTCAATGGCTGGATATTCAAATGGTCATTTTGACGGAAAAAGCCTTATTGTTTCAGGAATAGTTGTTCTTTCAATGATAGGAATTTCTATTTTAGGAAAATCATTCTTTAAATTAGTTCCAATTCTTATATCTGTAATTTTAGGGTATATCGTTTCAATCTTTTTAGGAATGGTTGACTTTACTCCAATAAAAGAAGCAGGGTGGATTGGGCTTTCTTCAGATGCTCTTTATTCTCTTGTAACAGTTCCAGAATTTTCTCTTACAAGTATTTTAGCAATAGCTCCAATAGCTCTTGTTGTATTTATTGAGCATATAGGAGATATTACAACAAACGGTGCAGTTGTTGGAAAAGATTTCTTTGCAAATCCGGGAATAAGCAGAACACTTTTAGGTGACGGAGTTGCAACAGTTGTTGCAGGATTTTTAGGAGGACCTGCAAATACAACTTATGGAGAAAATACAGGGGTTCTTGCAGTAACAAAAGTTTATGATCCTTCAATTTTAAGAATTGCTGCCTGCTATGCAATAGGACTTGCATTTATAGGAAAATTCGGTGTTATTCTTCAAACAATACCAGCACCTGTAATGGGAGGAATTTCTGTAATTCTTTTTGGAATGATTGCCTCTGTTGGTATGAGAACACTAATTGAAGCACAGCTTGATTTTTCACATTCAAGAAATCTTATAATTTCATCACTTATTCTTGTTTTTGGAATAGGGATAGATAATATTGTTGTGTGGAGAACAGTTTCTCTTTCAGGTCTTGCAATTGCAGCACTTATAGGGGTTGTTTTAAATAAAATTTTCCCAGAAAATATATAATAGTTTCAACAAAAAATATAAGCTTAAAAAATTTTTTTTAAAAAATCCTTGCAATTTTTTTGATTTTGTTCTATACTTACTTCAACCAGATAAGGTTAAGAGGAAAAACAAAAAAAGAAAAGGAGGCTGAAATATGTTTGTAATACTTAGCATAATATTTGTCATATGTGTCATACTGCTGATAATAAGGAAAACAAATGAATATACAAATATTTTTGTTAGGGTAAAATTAAGTCATGTTTCAATGCCTTTGTTTAATTATAAATTTTATACAAGTTTGAATTATTAATATATTTTATCTGTAATGTGTGTAGCAGATAATTTATAATTTAAATTCAGTAAAAAATTTTTTAAATAATTATAATTGATTTTGAGGACAGCCCAGCAAGGTTGTCCTTTTTTGTTAAAAAAATAACTTAAATTTATAAAGATATATTTTTAAAGGGGGGATTTAATATGAAAAAACTTAATGTTGTGTTAATGGGTGCTGCTTTATTACTTACTGCATGCGGGGGAGCAAAAGAAAGTGCTGAAGAAGCAAAGGTTATGAAGCTTGGAGGAATCGGACCTCTTACAGGACCTCTTGCAATTTATGGAGTAACTTCTACAAATGGTTCAAAACTTGCATTTGAAGAAATTAATAAAAATGGCGGAATTTTAGGAAAACAAGTTGAATATATTGTACTTGATGAAAAAGGAGATTCAACAGAAGCTGTTACAGCTTATAACAAACTTGTAGATGAAGGAGTGGTTGCTCTTATTGGAGATATCACATCAAAACCATCTCTTGCTGTTGCTGAAGTTGCAGCACAGGATAATCTTCCAATGATTACTCCTACAGGAACTCAGTTTAATATCACAGAAGCCGGACCAAATGTATTCCGTGTATGTTTTACTGACCCGTATCAAGGTGTTGTTCTTGCAAACTTTGCAAAAAATAATTTAAATGCAGAAACAGCAGCAGTTGTTGTAAATAACTCAAGTGACTATTCAGACGGAGTTGCAAAAGCATTTGTTGAACAAGCAGAAAAACTTGGTTTAAAAGTTGTGGCAAAAGAAGGATATTCTGACGGGGATAAAGATTTCAGAGCTCAGCTTACAAAAATTCTTCCAACTAATCCAGATGTTTTAGTAGTGCCGGATTATTATGAACAAGTTGCTTTAATCACTACTCAGGCAAGAGAAGTTGGAATAAAAGCTACATTTGTTGGTCCTGACGGTTGGGACGGAGTTGCAAAAACTCTTGATGCCAGTGCATACGGAGCTGTTGAAAACTCATACTTTACTAATCACTATTCATTACAAGACCAGTCACCTAAAGTTCAAAACTTCTTGAAAGCATATAAAGAAGCATACAATGAAGAACCATCTGCATTCTCTGCTCTTTCTTATGACGCAGCTTATATGATGAAAGCAGCTATTGAGAAAGCAGGAACTACAGACAAACAAGCTGTGGTTGATGCACTTAAAACTCTTGATTATGATGGTGTAACAGGACACTTAACATTTGATGAAAATAATAACCCTGTTAAAGCTGTTACAGTTTTAAAAATTGTAAATGGTGAATATACATTTGACTCAGTTGTTGAGCCAGCTAAATAATAAATAAAAGGAGCTGTTGCATTTTCTAAATTGTAAAAATAAAATTTTAGGAGATTGAAAATATTTTCACGGTATAAAATTTTATTTTTACAGATTTGCAACAGCCCCCTTAAAAAATATTAAAAAAGGGAAAAGGAGAGAGAAATGGAATTTTTACTTCAGATTATCAACGGTTTACAAATAGGAAGTATTTATGCTCTTATATCGTTGGGTTACACAATGGTTTATGGTATTGCACAGTTAATTAACTTTGCTCATGGAGATATTATTATGGTTGGAGCATATATTTCACTTTTTAGTATACCTGCTTTCACAAGAATGGGATTACCCGTGTGGCTAACTATGATACCAGCTGTTATTGTTTGTGTACTTTTGGGAATGTTTACAGAAAGAGTAGCTTACAGACCTCTTAGAAATTCTCCAAGAATATCAAATCTTATTACAGCCATAGGAGTAAGCCTATTCCTTGAAAATCTTTTTATGAAACTTTTTACTCCAAACACAAGACCGTTTCCAAAGGTATTTACACAGCCGCCTATAACTTTTGCAGGGCTTCATCTTAACTTTGGAACAGTGGTAACAATCATTGTAACAATTATTCTTTCTGTAGGACTTCAATATTTTATGAAGAAAACAAAATATGGAAAAGCAATGCTTGCAACAAGTGAAGACTATGGTGCAGCAAGACTTGTAGGAATAAACGTTGACCACACAATTCAATTAACATTTGCAATAGGAAGCGGACTTGCAGCAGTTGCAGCAGTTCTTTATGTTGCATCTTATCCACAAGTGCAGCCTCTTATGGGGTCTATGCCGGGGATAAAAGCATTTATTGCAGCAGTTCTTGGAGGAATTGGAATTCTTCCCGGAGCAGTTCTTGGAGGATTTATTTTAGGAATAGTTGAAAGTCTTACAAGAGCATATCTTTCATCACAGCTTGCAGATGCTTTTGTTTTTGCAATTCTTATTGTTGTTCTTTTAGTAAAACCTACAGGAATTTTGGGTAAAAATGTAAGGGAAAAAGTATAGGGGGAGTAAAAAATGGATAGATACAAAAAATTAAGTTACACATTCACTCTTATATTAGTTTTGGTTCTTTATGGAGTTATTGGAGGGCTTATCGGTTCTGGAGTGATTTCAAGATATCAGACTGGTATACTTATCATCATCTGTATTAATATTATTTTGGCAGTAAGTTTAAATATAACTGTTGGCTGTCTTGGGCAGATTACAATAGGTCATGCAGGATTTATGTCAGTGGGAGCTTATGCAGCTGCACTTTTTTCAAAAGCTGGAATTATTGACGGGCTTCCTGGATATGTAGTTGCTCTTATAATCGGTGGAATTGTTGCAGGAATTGTTGGAATTATAATTGGTATTCCGGCTCTTAGACTTAATGGTGACTATCTTGCAATCATAACTCTTGCTTTTGGAGAAATCATAAGAGTTTTAATAGAATATTTTAAATTTACAGGGGGAGCACAAGGGCTTCGTGGAATTCCCCGTACAAACAGCAACTTTACAGTAATTTATTTTGTAATGGTAATTTCTGTTATGATGATGTTCTCACTTATGACAAGCCGTCACGGTCGTGCAGTTCTTTCAATCCGTGATGACGAGATAGCAAGCGGTGCATCAGGAGTAAATACAACTTATTACAAAACATTTGCATTTACTGTATCAGCAATCTTTGCAGGAGTTGCAGGAGCTGTGTATGCACATCATCTTGGAATTTTAGGGGCAAAACAATTTGACTTCAACTATTCAATCAATATTTTAACAATGGTTGTACTTGGAGGAATGGGAAGCTTTACAGGATCTATTCTTTCTGCAATAGCTCTTACAATTCTCCCTGAAGTTCTTCGTGGATTCTCAGATTATCGTATGATTGTTTATTCATTGCTTTTAATATTTACTATGATATTCCGTCCAACAGGACTTTTTGGACGTAAAGAATTCCAAATCACACCTATCATCAAAAAATTTGTAAACAAAAGGGAGGGTAAAGATGAAAAGTAACAATGTGGTTTTAAGTGCAAAAAACATCTCTATCACCTTTGGAGCATTAAAGGCCGTAACAGATTTTAATCTTGAGATAAAAGAAAATGAACTTGTTGGTCTTATCGGGCCAAACGGTGCAGGAAAGACAACAGTTTTTAATATTATAACAGGAGTTTATTCTCCTACAAGCGGAGAATATTATTTTAACGGAGAGCCTGTTACAAAAACTCCAACATACAAACTTGTAAAAAAAGGTCTTGCAAGAACATTCCAAAATATAAGACTTTTTAAATATATGTCAGTTCTTGATAACGTTCTTGTAGCAAATAACTTTAATATGAAATATGGAATTTTAAGCGGTATCTTTCGTTTCCCAAATTACTGGAGAGAAGAAAAAGAAGCAAAAGAAAAAGCTATGGAGCTTTTAAAAATCTTTGACCTTGACCAGTATGCTGATACTGCTGCAGGAAATCTTCCTTATGGAAAACAGAGAAAACTTGAAATTGCAAGGGCAATGGCAACAAACCCTAAGCTTCTTCTTCTTGATGAGCCTGCTGCAGGAATGAACCCTACAGAAACAGAAGAACTTATGAATACAATTCGTTTAATAAGAGATAAATTTAACATTGCAATTCTTCTTATAGAACATGATATGAAACTTGTTCTTGGAATATGTGAAAGACTTGTGGTGCTTGACCACGGAACAACAATAGCTGCAGGAGACCCTATTGAAGTAATAAATACACCTGCAGTTGTTACAGCATATCTTGGACAAGAGGAGGAATAAAAATATGAATACAGATGCAAAAACTATGCTTGAAATAAAAGATTTACACGTTTATTACGATAATATCCATGCTCTTAAAGGAGTTTCTTTAAAAGTAAAAGAGGGGGAAATCGTTTCTCTTATCGGAGCAAACGGAGCAGGAAAAACAACAACACTGCAGACAATTTCCGGGCTTATCCAGTCAAGACAGGGAAAAATTGTTTTTCAGGGAAAAGATATTACAAAAGAAAAACCTCATTTAATCTGTCAGGCTGGAATTGCTCAAGTTCCAGAAGGAAGAAGAATTTTTGCAAGGCTTGCAGTTAAGGATAATTTAAAACTTGGAGCATTTACAGTTAAAGATACACCAGAAAATCTTGAGAAGGACAGAGCAAAATTCTATAAGGATTTTCCAAGAATGTCTGAAAGAAAAAATCAGATGGCGGGAACTCTTTCTGGAGGGGAACAGCAGATGCTTGCAATGGGAAGAGCTATTATGAGCAGACCAAAACTTCTTATCCTTGACGAACCGTCAATGGGGCTTTCACCTCTTTTTGTAAAAGAGATTTTCTCTGTGATAAAAAAACTTAAAGAAGATGGAGTTACAATTCTTCTTGTTGAACAGAATGCAAAAATGGCTCTTTCAATAGCTGATTATGCCTATGTAATTGAAACAGGAAAGATTACTCTTGAAGGGCCTGCACAGGAACTTTTAAACAATCCTGACATTAAAAAAGCATATCTTGGAGCATAAAATTTTAAATTTGTATTAAAAGTTTTATACTTTTGTCATAAAATTTGAGTGTTTTTTTAAAAAATTTGATTTTCTTTATCTCCAAATAAAAATGATTATTACAACTGTATATTTTTTTATTTTCAAGAATTGAAAAAAATAATTATTGACACAGTTATATTTCTCTGATAAAATTTTTATGTAATAAACAAATATTTTAAAAGAGGAGTTTTATAATGATACATATAGCAGTCATATTCATAATAAGCATAATAGTCATACAAAGCATGAAATTGAATATGAATGTTAGAGTATATTAGGAATTCCTTAAAGTATATATTATTATTTTATAAATTTATAGTTTAAAGTACGAACAGCCTAATTACTTACGGCTGTTTTTTTTATTAATATATACAATTTTAATTTTAAATATTAAATATTTTTTCAGGAGGATTTTTTAATGAATAGGAAGAAAGAAGTTTTAATTTTGGGCTTTGCTCTGTTTGCTATGTTTTTCGGAGCAGGAAATCTGATTTTTCCGCCATCTTTAGGGATTGATATGGGAAAAGACTGGCTTGTGGCAGGAATAGGATTTTTATTAACAGGAGTGGGGCTTCCGCTTTTAGGAGTTTTAGCTTTTACAAAAGTAGGAAGACTTGAAGACTTTTCTGTAAAAATTTCATCAAGATTTAATACACTTTATTGTACAGCACTTGTATTTGTAATCGGACCTTTATTTGCAATTCCAAGAACAGGTTCAACTACATTTGAAATGGGAGTGCTTCCATCTTTTCCAAATGTAAATCCATTAGTGTTATCAATTATTACGTCAATAGCTTTCTTTGGTATAACTCTTATTCTTGTAATAAAAGAATCTAAAATTACAGATATAATCGGGAAATTTCTTACACCAATAATTCTTATTATTCTGGCTGCAATAGCTTTTCTTGGAATTACAGGAAATATTGGAACACCTGTAGATAAAAATATCACAGGAGTATTTGCAAAAGGTTTTGTAAGCGGATATCAGACAATGGACGCTTTAGCTTCTGTTATTTTCGGTGTTGTTATTGTAAAAGGTCTTGAGGGAAAAGGGATTGTTGAAGAAAAAGAACAGAGATATTTCTTATCAGGGTCAGCTCTTATAGCTGCAATCGGTCTTGGGCTTATCTATTTCAGCCTTATGTATCTTGGAGCAAGAGTAAGCGGAGTTGGAACATTTTCAACTACAAGTGCTGCACTTTATCTTGCTGAAATAACTCTTGGTTCTGCAGGAAAAATAGCTTTTGGAATTTGTGTTGCAACAGCCTGTCTTACAACTTCAGTTGGTTTAGTTGCTATAGCAAGTGACTGGTTTGCAAGATTTACACCAATTTCATATAAAATGTGGTCTGTAATTATTTGTGTGTTCTCAGGTGTAATGGCAATAGGAGGAGTTGACTTTATAATAAAACTTTCAATTCCAGTTCTTTGTATTTTATACCCTGTAACAATTATCCTTATTCTGCTTAATGTATTTGGTGTAAAACACGTTCTTGTTTACAGAACAGCAACTTATACAACTCTTGTTGTGATTATATTAGAAGAAGTATTTTCAAAAATTCTTCATGTAACTCCTGTAACAAATTTTCTTGCTAAAATTCCTATGGCTGAAAGCGGATTTGTGTGGGTAGTTCCATGTCTGGCTGGAATGGCTGTGGCATTTGTTGCTGCTCCTATAAGAAAAGCTGCAAAATTAAAAGCAAAACAAGCTGAAAAATAAAAAACTTTCCACTGAGTATCAGCCAGTTTTTGCAGAAAGTACGGATTTTCTGCAGCTCCTGTATAATTTAAGTATCCCGAGGGAAAAAATTAAATTTTAAAGGAGGAAACAAAATGGCAAAAACAGTACAAGAAACAAAGGCAGTAATTACGGAGGTAGTAGAAAAATTAAAAAAATCTATCGAGAGAGAAAAATCTTATTTGAAAGAACTTGATGATGACAAGGCAGCACTTACTCATGTGGAAGAACTTCAAGAAAAAGGAGAAAGCCTTCCGCCAGATTGTGCTTATGAATCTTTCACAGAATGGATAGATACAATTAAGAAAGAGATTAAAAACGGCGAGGCTTCAATAAAAAGAATTGATACTGAGAAATCAGAAATCACAGCATTTGAATACTATCTTGCCAATGCCCCTGAAAGTGATGCTTAAAAAAATCTGAGGGGAGGTATTCAATGAAAAAAGATAAAAAAATTTTTATTGTACGCCTTGTAATATTTATCCTGAAAAAACTAGAATGGTTTTATAAGGTGAAATAAAAAAACGGCTGGTAATTAATTTTACCAGCTGTTTTTGTATATAAATTTATTCTTCAAGCAGGAAATCTATTATATTTAAATGTTTAATTCCGTTTCTTGACATATTAAATAAATCCATAGAAATTACATATTTTGGGTAGTTATCTTGTATTTTTTCAAGAACAGAAAATTCTCTTTCGATAGTTTCATCTGAAGCAAGAAGATAAGCAACTTGAATATATAATTTTTCATCTCCGTTTTTAGTGCAGACAAAGTCAACTTCTAAATTTTCTATTTTTCCAACTCTTACAGTATATCCACGTCTTAAAAGCTCTAAGAAAACAATATTTTCAAAAATTTGATTTATATCTCTTTCGTTATTTTCAAAAACAGCCTGACGTATTCCGTGGTCTGCAAGATAATATTTTTCATTTATATTTAAAATTTTCTTTCCGATTAAATCGTCTCTTTGAACTCTGTAAATAAGCATAGCTTCTTCACAGGCTTTTATATAATTAAGTATTGTTTCCGGTGAGGCTTTTCTGTTTTCGCTTTTAAAAAATTTTGAAATTGAGGTTGCTGAAAAAGTATTTCCCACATTCATTATAATATAAGCTATAATTCTTTGGAGTAAGTCAATATCTCTTATATTATTTCTTTGAGTAATATCTTTTAATATGATAGAAGAATATATATCTTTTAAATACTGCATACTTGCTTCTTCATTAAAATTTAAATTGCAAAGAAAAGGCATTCCCCCAAACAGAATATACTTTCTGAATATTTCTTGTGTGTTTATATTTTTATAAAGATGTTTTACAGAGTCTAAAAATTCTTTAAAAGAAAAAGGGTATATTATAAATTCAACATATCTTCCGGCAAGATAGGTTGCTAATTCTCCAGATAAGAGTTTGGCATTTGAGCCTGTAATATATATATCAAAGCTGTATTCTTCTTCCGCTCTTAATGAATTGATACATTTTTCCCACTCTGAAACTTCTTGTATTTCATCAAGAAAAATATAGTATTTTTTATTTTTTTCTGCTTTACTTAGAATAAAGTCATTGAGAGCTTCTGCTGTACATAATTTTTTGTTATTTAAATTTTCAAAATTTATACTTATAAAATTTTCTCTGCTTACTCCGTTATTTTCAAGTTCCTCCATGATGAGTTTTAACATAATTGACTTTCCGCTTCTTCTTATTCCCGTTAAAACTTTAACGATGTCTTTGTCTATAAAGGGTTTAATTTTTTTTATATAAATCTCTCTCTTTATCATAATTATCACCTCATATCAATTATAACTTATAAATTTTATTTTTTCAATTTTTTATCAGTTATATCTGATAAAAATATGTAATTTATAAAATTTATCAGTTATATCTGATAAAAATATATATTTTTGTAATTTTATCAGTTATACTTGATAAAAAAAGAGAACAGTTTTCACTGTTCCCTTTAGTTTTATGTTATTTAATTTTTCAGTAAAATTTTTTTAATTAAAATCTGTAAGAAATTCCTGCTGTAACTCTTGAGTTATCTCCTTTATCTGTCCAAATCATTTCATATTTTGCATCAACACCGACACCGCTTTCATGTTCGTAGTCAATTCCAATATGTCCTTCAATTCTGTTGTCTGCAATATCCTCTTCACCTGTAAAATGTAAATCTTCATTATAAAGGTGATATCTTGCATTGTCGTCTTTGTTTACATCTGTAAGAACATATTCAGCACCGGCAGAAAGAGATAATCTTCCGTTATAAATATCGAAATCTTTTATAATATTTCCTCCAAATGCTCCCTCAAAAATAGTTATATCCTGTTCGTCCATTTTAAAGTTTGCATCAGAACTTGTTACTTCATCTTGGCTGATAAAACTGTATCTGCCGCTTACAACAGGCTGTAATCTTATTGTGTCAGTAACTTTATAATCTTTTGTTCCTTTAATTGAGAATGTAAGAGCATCTGCATCAGAATTTCCATCTGTTATAATGTGATGATTTACTCCTCCCTGAGTTTTTGTATTTGTAGCAAGGCTTAAATCAAGTTCACTCTTAGTAATTCCAATATTTCCTGTTAAGTCAATTCCGTTTTGTGTTCTGTGTTTTACATAACCGCCGAAGTAAGTGTTGTCTCCGTCAAGTTTTCCTCCGCCTTGAATATCAACTTCAGTATCACCTTGTCCGTAAACAACTCCGTATGATGTTGTTTCGTTTACACCATATTCAATCATACCAACAGTTCCTGTAATATCTCCGTCATATCCTTTAGAAGATTTTCCTCCGTCAAATTCAGTGTCAGAATTTACATATTTTCCATATGCAATCCATTCTCCTTTTCCTGCTTTTCTTCCAAAATCTTCAACAACAGACATATATGTATCAGTTACATCTTTTGTTACAGCATAACCTGTCGTATAGAATGCAGAAGCAGTTTCTCCTGCAGTTTTTATCATTTTTTGAAGACGTTCTGCATCTTGATCGTTTACAGCATTTCTTAATTTGTCATCTTTAGAAAGTCCTTTAAGAACAGCATTATAAATTCCTTCATATCCAGAAAGCCCCACTTCAGAAGCCTCTTTTACAGTAAGAGAAATTTTTCCGTCTTTTTCTTCAACTGCTCCGTTTTCTCCTGTTCCTTTAAATATTACAGCAGTTCCAAGATTTGCACCTGCTACACTATAACTGTGAGCTACATCAAATTGTTTTTGAGAAACATCAAATTTATCTCCTACAACAAATTTAACTTCAGCATCAGTTCCAGTTGATAAAGATAAATCAGCTCCGTCTGCCATTTTATCAAGAGAAGTAGTAACATTTCCTGCACCGTAATTATTATTCATATCTACATGAAGAGAGCTATTATCTGCAATATGAAGTTCTGTTTTTTCTTTTGCTTTTGTTGTAGTTCCTGCATTAAGTTCTGCATTTTCTCCTATATGCCAGCCATCTCCGTTAAGAACTATTTTTTCAGCTCCGTTTACTTTATAGTCAAAAGTATTTCCTGCTTCTTTTTTATGTTCACTTTCCACTGTTCCAAAAGAAACATTAAATTCGTCATTATCTCCTGCTCCCATATCAATTATTCCATTATGAGAAGAATTTGTTACAGTAAATTTATCATCATTTTGTCCTAAAGTAATATTTCCAACTTTTTCTGTACTGTCAAGAGTAAGCTCTATTTTTTCAGTTGAAGAACTTCCGTCAATAGTTTTAAGTTCAGCATTATTTAAAGTAACTTTATTTGTATTTATGTTGTCCTTAACTGTAAAATCTAAAATAAGATTATCTGCTTTAGCTGTTGTGAAAGTTACATCTGTAAATTTGTCATCCATTCCATATTTACTTTCATTATCATTTTTTAAAGTTACATTTCCTATTACATTAAAACTTTGATTGTCTCCTGTTGAAGCAATGTATCCAACTCCGCCTTTTCCTGTAATTTTTCCTGCAACTTCACTCTCTCCTACAAGAGTAAGGTCTCCGCCGTCTAATTTAACAGCTGTCACATCTAAAACTTCACTTCCGACACCTGAAACAGTATTTACTTTAGAATTTATAAGAGTTAAATCTATCTCTTTTCCAAGTTCTAAAAGAGTTCCTGTTCCTTTTCCTTCAAAATATCCCATTACAGTTGTATCTTTTAAAACTAATTCATCAGTTCCTGTATATTTAAAAGCAGTTTCATCATTTTGAGTTATAACAGAAGTAAGAACATTTCTCTCTAATTTATTTGCTGAAAATTCTACTGCTTTATCTTTAGCATAATATGTTTTATCATTTGTTCCATCAACAGTTCCTGAAGATGTTAAATCTATAACATGATTATTTACTTCTCCAGCTCCTGTCTTTTTAAGTTCAAAAGAATTATCTAAAACTACACCTTTATTATTTCCTGCTGTTCCCAAAGCTAAAGTTTTATTATTTAAGTTATCTTCTGTTGTAATTACTATACCTTTATTTTCTACATTTCCATTGAAAATATCTTTTGTATTATTATTTCTAAAATCTATAACTCCGTAGTTATAAGCATTTCCTGCATTTCCTGCATTAATTGCATACCGATCACTATTTTTTATAATTCCGTAGTTATAAGCTGTTCCACCATCTGTATTATGAATGAATTGTCCTGAACCTCCATTATTTTCTATAACTCCGTAATTGTATACAGTACCTTTTCCTGTTCTTTGTCCATAGTCTGAATCATTTTTTATAATTCCATAATTATAACCTTTACCATTATTGATAGATTGCCCATATCCGTTTCCATTTTCTATAATTCCATAGTTATAAGCAACAGCTTTTACATTTGTTAAAGATTGTGCTGTATTTTTTGATTTTATAATTCCATAATTATATATTTCTGATTCAGCATTTGCTGATTGTCCAACATCGCCTGAAATTATTAACCCATAGTTATATGCTTTTGAATATTCTGCTTCTGCTTGTATTTTTTGACCTGAATCTTTATTGTTAGCTATAATTCCATAATTATACAATTCTGCATATTTATTATAAGTTTCTTGTCCTTGAGTTCCATCAACTGCGATTAATCCATAGTTATATGCTTTACCATTTTCTGATACCCTTTGTCCTGCATAGACATTTTCTCCATAATTCATAATAACACCATAGTTATAGACTTCTCCACCCTTACCAGCAGCATATTGTCCTTGATTTCCCTTATTTTTTATAATTCCATAGTTATATATTTTACCGTTTACAGCATTATTTCTTTGTCCAGCACTTCCAATAAACGAAATTGTTCCATGATTTACAAGAGTTATTACTTCACCTGTTGCAAGTTGTTGTTCATTTATTTCTCCCGTTACTATATTTACAGTATTACTATTTTTTAAATCCATTCCATATTGATAATTTGATTTTCCATCTATTTGTAAATCATTTTCGATATTTTCTATTTTTACAGCTCCGTTTTCATTATAAACTTTATCTATAAGTTTTGAAGCTGAAGCTGTAGTTTTTAAGAATAAATCAGGAATACTGCTTATTTCACTGCTTGTTATATTTCCATTTTCTACTTTGCTAATGGTTATATTACCCTTTTCTCCTATAGAAAAATTTTCTCCTGAAATAATTTCAAATTTATTTGCATTGTCTGTTTTTCCGTATCCTGTAAGATATTTTTCAGCCTGTTCTTTATGCCATTGTGTGCTTCCCTCTTCTGCTATACTTTCAGCAAAAGCCACAGCCCCTGTAATCATAAAAGCCACAACAAGTCCTAAAGTAATTTTTACTTTTCTTTTTAAAAATCTTTTAAGTGAGTTTTCTACATAAATTTTTCCCATATTAAAAATACC
>ENA-OPVT01000073-OPVT01000073.1-human-gut-metagenome-genome-assembly--contig:-NODE-73-length-74875-cov-5.807124_pt1 | contig 74875 bp, 75 predicted proteins | sample MGYA00241499_ERZ501990 | MGnify/ENA primary metagenome ERZ501990 (study PRJEB25962, sample SAMEA2042104) | human gut metagenome | biome: human gut; feature: human-associated habitat; material: faeces...
AAAAAAATCTTATTTTTCCATTTCTGCTGTGCCTCATAAATATCTCTCCCTAAAATGTGATGCTCCCCAAATTTTAAACATAAAAACTAGATTTAATCTGGAAATGTCTAATATATAGATACTGTATTAAAAATATAAGAAAAGGAGGAGTGGAAATATGACTGAAAAAATGAAAGAATTGCAAAATGAAATATTATTTTTAGAAGCTAAAGCTGAATATTTAAAAAAATTAAATATCCTAATTGAAATAAAAAAAGTGCAAAAATCAGATAAAATAAATATAATACTTAAGCTTAAAGAGAAATATCCATTAAAAACTCTTTTAGAAATTACTAATATTAAACGAAGCACCTATTATTTTCACTTAAAGAAAAAAGATATGGATCTAAAAAATATAGATATTGTTAATAAGATTAAAGAGATTTTTTATGAGAATAAAAAGAGATATGGTTATCGTCGAATTACTTTAGAATTAAGAAAACAAGGATTTATTGTGAATCATAAAAAAGTTTTAAGACTTATGAGAAAATTAAATTTACAAAGTATTCTATATAAAAGGAATAAAAAATATTCTTCATATAGAGGAATTATTGGAAAAACTCCTGATAACTATATTGAAAGAAATTTTGAAGCAGAACGACCAAATGAAAAATGGTTTACAGATATAACAGAATTTAAGTTGAAAGGAGAAAAACTATATTTATCAGTAATTTTAGATGCTTATGGAAGGTATGTTATCTCGTATAATATATCTTCACATCCAAATTTTAGTCAAATAAAAGATATGTTGGAAAAAGCATTTAAAAATAATTCTAAAATAGCAAACTTAATACTTCATAGTGATGCTGGATGGCAATATCAGAAAAATTTTTATATAAAAAAATTAGAAGAAAAAAATATTCTTCAAAGCATGTCTAGGATAGGAAATGTTTTAGATAATGGTTTAATTGAAAATTTCTTTAGCATAATGAAATCAGAAATGTTTTATGGTCAAGAAAATAGTTATAAAAATATAGAAGAATTGAAGGTAGCTATAGATGAATATATGGATTACTATAATAATAAAAGAATTAAGCTAAAATTAAAAGGATTGACTCCTGCAGAATACAGGAATCAATCTTTATAGTGTCATGTTTAAAAAAATGGGTTCATTCATTATATATTTTTTAAATTTTTATATAGTTTTCTTCTAAAAATTCAATAAACATTTTTTGAACATAAGAAGGATTTAATGATTTCTTATTTATTAATAAAACTTGCCTTTTAGGAGAAAAATAATCAATTGTTTACTCCCATTATTATAATTATAGCTCAGGGACTAAAATTAGATGTAAAAGGTCTTTTAATAGTCTTAAGATTTGCAATTTCTATAGCTGTTGTAACCCCTATTGCAACACCACCAAATACTATGGCTTTAGAACCAGGTGGTTATATTTTATAAAGGTTGGTTTTCCACTTGCTATATTAGAATCAATTATATGCATTATTTATATTTATTATTTTTATTATAGATAATAACTTATATTTTAAAAATGTGTGTATTTCTATATGATAAGAATCATAAAAAAAGATTTATATAAACAACTGTTGGATTATAATAGCTGGCAGTTGTTTTTATTTATTAAAAATTATAAAATTTTTCATTAGAGAAATCTATATAAAAAAGCCTAGTATTGATATTTTAGATGAAGAGTGTTACAATTTACTATGTAAATAAGAAAATTTTTTATAAAAATTTGACTATTAGGGAGTAATAATGATAAAATTTCTGATAAAACTCTTTTGCTCATTTGGTTTTGGTATTGTAGCTAATAAATTTTTTAGTTCTTCTAGAATTATTGAAGATTCTAATAAAGAAATGTTATATACATATGAAATTCCTTTTATATATACTTTAACTTTATTAGATTTAATACTAATACCACTTGTGACATTATTAATATTGATAACAATTAGAGAATTATTTGAAGGTGAAAGAAGTAAGCAGGATATAACCAAAATATCTAAAAATATTTTAAAGATAGAAGTTTTAGTTTCATTTTTTATATTAGGAACACAATTTCAAAAAATATCTCTAATAGATCCTAAAACTATAACAGATTTTGAATCTTTAAAAAACTTATTTAGTTACTATTATTTAATTCCTATATTTTTTTGGGGATTTATATCTCTTTATGAAGAAAAAATAGAAAAATTAGAAATAGAAGACGAAATATATGAAAGTAGAAAATTTTTATTAGATGTCATTGAAAATAATTTAAAAAATATGGAAGCTTTTTCCATTATTGGAGATTGGGGAATAGGCAAAAGTGTATTAGTAAAAAATTTTTTTTATAAAAATAAAAAAGAATATGAATTAATTTTTATAGATTCTTCTATTTATTCAAGCAATGAAAAGATGGTTGCAGTACTTGAAGATGAAATAATAAAATTATTAAAAAAATATAATATTTTTATTAGAAATAAAAATATTGAAGAAGAAATATTTATTCAAAGTAATAATATGATAGAAAAAATTTATAATTTTTTCTATCAAAAAACAACAGTAAATGAATATAGAAAAGAAATTAAAGAAAAAATAGATTTTATTATTAATAAATCTGAAGAAATTAATGGATTTAATAAAATTGTAGTTATATGTTTAGATAATCTAGAAAGACTAGGTTCAAAAGAAAGAATAAAAAATTTATTTGCTATTGTAAACGAATTATTTCCAGAAAATATAAAAAAAATATATATTTATGATGAAAAAGAAATGGAACGACTTTTTAATTTGAATAATAATTTTGAAAGAAATGATAAAAAGTCTAATGAATTTATAAATTATATTGAAAAATATACTTTCAATAAAATTGAAATAACTCAAACTCCTTTTGAAGAAATTTTAAATGCTGCTCTTATTAAAAATTTTAGAAATGATAATAATTTTTCTAACTTTATTAAAGAATTTTTTGAGGATATTAATAGAAAAATTTTTAAAAGTATAATGGAAGCTGAAGAATTAAAAGAAAATTGTTTTAAAATATATAATTATATATATGGAAATAGTAAAGTTATATCTTTAGAAGAAAAATTATTATTAAATAAAAAATTATTAAATATTAGTAATGGCATAAAAAATCCAAGATATTTAAATAATCTATTATCTGATATAAAAAAATATTTTATTCAAAATATAAATGATAATAAAATAATGTTACTTAATAATACACAAAAAAAGATAATAAAATATAAATTAGAATATAGAATTATAAGAGATTTTTTAATAAATATAGAAAAAGAAAACATTGCTATAAATAAAAATACTTATTTTGATGTTCTTAGTGGTGTTATAGATATTAATAATGATGATAATAAAACTGAAAACTTATGCCTCATTTTATTGTTTGGACTGGATATATTATTTAAAGAAAATATAGATAATTTTAGAAGAAGAATTTACTATGAGCATTTTTTTGATAATTCAAATCCAATTAAAATAGAAGATTCTATTAATAAAAAATTAATAGATTTAAAAAAATATCCAAATAAAAATTTATTAGAAATAATAGAGTATATTATGTCGATATATCCTGAAAATTATATTTGTGAAATCAAAAACTTTTTAAAAGAAGTAAATTTTGAATATATAATTAATTCAGAAAATGAGGCAAAAAAACTTATTTTTTTACCAAGCTTTGAAGAATATTTTTATGAAATCTTAAAAAAAATAAAATTCATAGAAAATAACACTACTTTTAATTTTAATGTCTATACAAATATTCTAATAAGTTATATGGATAGCAAAAAAGAAATAAAATATTTAATGGAATTAGTTCAATCTTATAAAAAAAATTTTAATACAATTAGTGAAAAAATTTTTTATTTATCTCAGGAATTAGAAAAAAATAAAAAATTTTTAAAAGATATTATGATATTCGAAAAACTTAACAAAATTTTTAAATTATTAAATTTTTTGGTAAAAATAAAAATAGAAAAAAATAATATTAAAAATATTAACATTAAAAATATAGCTGGATTTTATATAAGTGAAAGTAATTTCTTATGTTCTATTAAAATAGAAAAAGATGAAATGATAATAAACATCAATAAAGATAATGAAATTCATCTTTCAAAAAAAGATATTTTAAAATTAGAAAAAAAGTATTTAAATATATTATCAAAAATCATATCTAAAGAAGATTCTGAAAATAAAATACTTTTATCTAGAATACGAATATTTTTAATAGAAATTGAGAAATTTAAAAATCAGATTTAGCTATACCACCAACTAATAATTTCATACTCTCTAAGAGAGGGTATGAAATTATTTCTTATAATACTCTTCTTTTAGAAGATAAAATTGTGTTTTAGAACATCCTAATTCATCAATAACTGATTTTACAGTTCTATAATTTTCAAAGTCATCCTTATTTCTAGTTAGAGGATAAAGTTTTTTAAACTTTTCCCTCATTTCTTTATTTAAAGGTCTACCAAATTTTACCCCTCTTCTTATTGCTGCAGCAATTCCTTCATCTCTTCTTTTTGCAGTTTCCTTTCTTTCCCATTCAGCTCTTAAAAGGTCCATATCCAGCATAATTTGGAAGAAGAATTCTTTCATAGCATCACTAAAATTTTCATTTTCTTTTGTTCCTGCAATATTTTCTTTAAGGTATTCATTTAAATAAGCCTGATCGATACTTTCTATAAATATATTTTTTTGAGCAAGACTAATCATTACCTCTTTAACTTCTTTTTTATTTCTTCCAAGACGGTCAAAATTTTTAACTACTATTGTATCACCTGGAACAACCCAAGTAAGAAGTTCCTGCCAAACAGTTCTGTCCTCGAAATTTTTTCCAGATTGTTTTTCAGAGAAAATAAGTCTGTCTGTTGCTCCCATCTTTTTAAAAATATCTATCTGCCTATCAAGCTTTTGTTCTTTAGTCGATACTCTGGCATAATAATATTTTTTCCCCATATGAAAAACTCCTTTTTTCAAAAAAGCTCAAAATTGAAATTTTTTTGTAATCCTCGATCCAAAAAATGAAATTTATAATATATTATATAATTTTTTCAAAAAATAGTAAAATAAATATTAAGACTTTTCTAAACTTTAGTAAAATAATAGTTATTACTAACTTTTTAAACCTAAAAAATAGCTAATTTAAAAGAGTAAAAAAAAGTCTACTTTTATTTACTTAAAATTATTTTAATAAACTTGTAATTTATATTTATTTTCAAAATATAAAATTATATGTAATTTACTTCATGAATAAGATAAAGAAGAATTTTAAGAGTAATATGAAAATTAAAAAATTTTTTGTTTTATAAATGAATAGATATTTGTTTGTAGCTCTGTAGTAAAAAACTTGTAAGATATGATAAAGTGACAGTAATAAAAAATATACCTTTTATCTTAGGTATTTAAGATAAAAGGTATAATATATTAAAATAAAAGAATAAAATTATAATCTATCACAAGTTTCAATTAATGCTTTTCCATAGGCCAAAGCATTAGATTTTAGATTATTTTTGTTATAAAATAAAATCAATATAATAGAAATAAAAAATAAGATAAAATTGGCATATATAGGCCAAGGTGATTTTAATAAAAGAATTATTGAGAAAGAATCAATAATACAATATTCTCTAATCAAGACAAGTAAATAAATAATAATAGAAAGAAGTTTTATTCCTAATAGGTTTCTACAAAAGCCATATTTAACAAGTTCCTTATAAACAAGAGGATATTTTGCTCGATTACTATTAGCATTATTTCTTAGCCAATTAATAGCAGAATTATATTTTTCTAGAGAATTAGGATCATTTTTTTCTTCTTCTAAGCTTAATGGTAAATTTAAATTTGGTATTTTTTTATTTAATATGTGATGGTACCTTTTTAAAGTATAAGAATCAAAGGTAGGACATTCAAAACTTAGCATATAAGTTGTTGGAAAATAATTATTTTTCATAATATGTTTATTTTCAATTTTTTTTCCAAGATCTCTTGAAATATATGATAAGGACCATATAATAGTTACATATATAGGAAATAGCCAATATTTACTTTTTTCTAAATCATTAGTTATATCAAATTCAAAACAAATAAAAATTAAAAATGGTAACATACATACAAATGCAGGCATAAATCTAGCTTTTATGGAATAATCATCACCAAAAAAAAATATGGATTTATTTAACATAAAGTACCTCCTGATTATTAAATAGAGTAAATTTTATATAGATATAAGCTGAAAGTTCAAAGTTTTATTTTTTTAAGAATTTCTTTAATAGAAATTGATTCAATATTTAGTCCTTGGTTTAATTGATTTTGTATTTCTTGAGCTAATTGTTCCTTTATAGTTTTTTCTAAATTTTTCATTTTTTCTTTTCTCTCATTCTCAATTTCTTTAATTCTTTTCTGAAAGGAAATATATCCTTCTTCATTAAATTCAAGTTTAGATTCAACATAATTTTTCATAACTAAATATAGATTTGATACTAATTTTTTTTCTTTTAGTTTTATTTTATTTAAATCTTTTAATCCATTTAAATATAGATTATAGTTAATATAACCTGTTAAAGCATGATTTTTTCCATACATATATAATGCACTATTAATAAATTTATATAATGCATTATTTGTATCATTCCATCTTAAATCTTCTCTCATTTTATCGATAATAGAATTCATTAACTCTTTATTTTCTTTAGAATACTCTAATTTTTCTTCTCCTTTGTATTCTGATTTTAGTTTTTCTAATTTTTCCCAAATTTGTTTTTTATCAAGTTGTTTAGTAAATAATTCATTAAAAATAGAGTTAATTTTTTTATTTGGAATTTCTTTTCCTGATTCAAATTCATAAATATAATAATTTAATGTTGGTCTAGAAATTTCTAATAAATCTGAAAATTCATATAATTTTATATCATTTTTTTTCAATATATCTTTTATATCCATATATATATAATATAAAATTTTTAAAAAAAAATCAATCTTTTGTTTTTTACATTTTACATTTTTACATTTTACATTGACTTTTTAATTTTTTTTAGTTATAATTTACACATAATAATATAAAAAGATTTATAGTAATTATTATACTATAAATGTCATAATTAGGAGGAAGAAGAATATGAGTATAGTTAAATCATTTTCAGTAGGAGTAGGAGATATGTTTTATATTAAACATAACTCAAGTAATTTCACAATAATTGATTGTTTTTTAAATGATGATAATAAACAAGATATTTTGAATGAAATTATTGAACAAAAAAAGGATAAAGATATTGTAAGATTTATTTCTACACATCCAGATGAGGATCATATTAAGGGATTAGAATTCTTAGATGCTGAAATAAATTTATTAAATTTTTATTGTGTTGAAAATTCAGCTATTAAACCTGATAAAAGTGATAGTTTCGATCATTATTGTAAGTTAAGAGATAGCGAAGAATATCATTATTATGTTTATAAAGGATGTAAAAGGAAATGGATGAATGAAAATGAAGAAGAAGATGGTAAAAATTATGGCTCATCAGGAATTAATTTTCTTTGGCCAATAACAGATAATGAAGAGTATAAAAAAGTATTACAAAATGTAACTAAAGGAAAAGATTATAATAATCTTTCACCAGTTTTTACATATCAGGCAAATAATGTAAAAATAATGTGGATGGGAGATATGGAACATACATTCCTTGAAAAAATTAAAGATAAAGTTAAATGGCCTAAAGTGGATATTTTATTCGCACCTCATCATGGAAGAGATTCTGGAAAAGTATCTTCAGATGTACTAGATAAATTAGATCCTTATATTATTATTATAGGAGAAGGACCTTCAGAAAATTTGAATTACTATTCCGGATACAATACAATTACCCAAAATTCTGCTGGTGATATTGTTTTTGAATGTGTTAATAATAGAGTAAATATTTATATTTCAAATGAAAAATATCAATATGATGTAAGTTTTTTAGAGAATGATTCATTGGAAAATAAAGAATTAGGTCATTATATCGGCTCATTTACATCTAATTTGAATAATAAATAATTTTTGCATACGACGGGGTTAGAGTGGCACAATTACAGCGATTTAAGTGGCACCATTTCTCCGTCGTTTACAATTTTATATATTTATTCTTTAAAATTTTTATTTTATTATAATTTATTTAGAAAAATTAAAAAATTCTTTTAGTTCTTTCTCTAAAATATCTTTTTCTTCATTTTTTAAAGATTTATTAAGAAATATTTTACTTTTTATCCTGATGAAAAGATCTATTTTTTTTTCCTGAGATAAAGAATTAATGTATTCTTTGAATGGCTGCTTTAAAGATGGCACACTTTTAAAAAGTTTCAAGTGCTGCTTTTTGTATTTCATTTCTGTTTGAGATAGGTAGAATATAAGCTTATTTTTTATCTCGTTATCCAGATCTTCTTTGGCTGTAAGATGATTATAATAAATAAAGATATTATTCTTATACTTAAAATCCTGGTTTGTGAATTTTTCTCCAGCAAACCAAATAGACTTCTTATTAAATTTTTCTATCTTATAAACTTCTGTCATTTCAGAATATCTGTCATATTCATAAGAATAATCAATATATTCTTCCCTTGGCTTTATTGTAAATTTAACAATTTTTCCAAACTTTGGCAGCTTTGAAAAATCAGTTTCTTCACTTAAATATTTAACAGGATAGAATATTTTATCTTCAGGAAGTATGATATCCATTGGATTTTCTTTAGCTTTAAGTTTTCTCTTTAAAACATATAAATATGAACGGCAAAAACCTGTATTTTCCATACATTGTTTTAAAGTAATTTTTCCAGTTATCCAATCATTAATTTCTTTTTGAGGGTCTTTTTTGCTAAAAGGAAACAATAATTTTTTTAGCTTATATACTGTTGCTCTGCTAAATCCTGTAAGTTCCATAGCTTCTTTGAAGGAAATTTTTTCTTTATAGAAGTCTTCCAGGATTATTCTTTGTTCTTCAGTAAGATTTTTATATGCACTTTTTTGACCTCTTGGCCTAATAACTTTCTTAGAATATTTATTTTCTATAAAATATTCAAATAGAAAAGATATAGTTTTAAGAGTTTCATCAGTCTTTCCAATAGTATTTAAAAGTGGCTGCTCTAAAAATTGAAGAATAATGCCACGAACTACTAAGCTATCAAAATTACTTTTAATCTCAGGAAGATCACTTCCAAGTTCATCTATATTATTAAAGACTACAATATCTCCAGACTTTGCAGCATTAAAAAGTTCTTCTCTTGCAGCATAAATATTCTGTTCAGAAATTCCAAATTCTTTTAATTGCTGCATATTTTCTTTATAAGATAAATATCCATAAATCATACGATCACCCCCAGGCTTCTTAAATACATTATAGTCTATTATTCTTTAAAAAGCAAAAACATATAGAAAATAAGATATAAATATTTAAATTTATTATATATTTTTACAAAAAAATTGCAAATTATATATTTTAAATTGATTTTTTATGTCAAATATGTTACTTTTTTGTTAAAGGAGAGTGGTACTATGCTGTTATATGTTAGAGGAAAAAATTACCGTTCTATAGGGATGGAACAAACAATAAGTTTTGTAGCCAATACAGATAAGTCACACAGCAGCATCTTAAAAAAAGAAAATAGCTTAAACATATTACCAGTAATTTCAATTTATGGCAAGAATGCAACAGGAAAAACAAATCTTTTAAAATTTATAAAAACTCTTGTGGATATTATAAACGGGAAAATAGAAATAGAAAAAGCTTATGAACCATGTAAGTTTTATAAAGGAGAAGAAACTATTTTTGAAATAGTTTTTAGCAAAAATGGAATAAAATATTTCTATAAATTAAGTTATACAGCAGAAGAAATAAAAGAAGAAGCTCTATATTATTACCCTAATGGAAAAATTAGCAAAATTTTTTATAAAAAAGATGGAGCATATAGCTTTGGTAATTCTTTTGAGTCAAGCCTGGCACAATATGCAGCAAATATTTCTAAGAGGAGTTGTTTCTTAAATATACTCTCTACATTTTTAGGGAATAAAATTGAAAGCTTAAATAATATTATTGATTTCTTCAAAAATGATTTTATTTTTATAAACCTGAATGAAGATCTATATACTATGGAAAAAATAAAAGAAATTCTAAAAACCAATGAAGAAAAAAATAAAATAATTAAAGAATTTATAAAATATTTTTATAGATATATGAATATAGGCATTAAAAACATAAAATATAATATTTTAAGCCATGACTTTATAGAAAATACTAAAATTAAAGTGAAAGAAATCCTAGAAAATAAAGAATTAACTGAAAAAGAGTTATTGGAAATATTTTTAGAAAGAGATAATAGAATCTATTTAGTCTATGAAACTGAAGATAGAGAGCTTGAAATTCCTATAGAGGAAGAATCAGAAGGAATAAAGCAAATACTTTATTTGGGAGTACCTTTAGCAGAAGCTCTTTATTATAATAAAATTGTAATTTTTGATAAATTAGAAGTTGGATTTCACCCTCTTCTAGCAAGAAAAATAGTTGAACTTTTTTTATCAGATAAAAATAGAGCTCAACTTTTATTTACTGCACATAATACAGCTTTACTAGACTTAAATTTACTTAGAAGGGATCAAATATACTTCACAAACAGAAGTCCAAAAACAGGTTTTAAGACAATTATACAGTCATTAGGACAAATACCTGGAGTTAGAAAATCTACTGATATTGAAAAAGCATATTTGGAAGGAAGGTATTCTGATGTCCAAATTTATGAATCATTTAATATTAATAAAAAATAAAATATTTAATAATATAATATATTATAGGATTTATTTTGATATGACATTTTTTTATATTGTCTTAAAATCAATTTTCCTATGCTATAATTATATTAAAGAAAATAATAATTTACATTATGGAGGAGCTTATTATGGAAGAAAGAATACTAAAGATTCAATTTGCTAAATCTGGAAATGGAGGTAGAACTGCAAGACTCACTATTCCTATCAAATGGCTCGATGAAATGGAAATTGTACCTGAAGATAGAGAAGTTGTAGCTGTTTTTAATCCTGAAACAAAAGAATTTTCTATAAGAAAAAAAGATTAATTTAAAGAGGTAAAAATATGGAAAGAGTTATTCTCCACTACGATATGGATTGCTTCTATGCAGCCATAGAAACCAGGGATAATCCAAAAAAATATAAAAATAAACCTATGGTTGTTGCAGGTGGAGTTGTAACTACGGCTAACTATGAGGCTAGAAAATATGGTATCCACTCTGCAATGAGTACATACGAAGCTAAAAATCTTTGCCAAAATCTTTTAGTTGTTTCACCAAATAAAGAAAAATATATGAAAGAATCTGAAAAAATCCATGAATTAGTTCTAAAGATAACTCATAGAATCGAATTTATAGCTCTAGATGAAGGATATATAGATATAAGCGATGTTATTACTAAATACTCTTCAAAAGAAAAATTTGCTAAAATTTTTAGAGAGAGAATATATAAACACACTGGCCTTACTTGCTCTGTGGGAATAGGAGTTAATAAGATCTCCGCCAAAATAGCAAGTGATATAAATAAACCTTTTGGCCAATATATTTTTAATACTAGAGCTGAATTTGTGGAATACATGAAAGATAAAAAAATAAGAAAACTGCAAGGTGTGGGAGAAAAATTTGAAAAGATTCTAAAAAAGGATCATATTCTGCTAGTGGGAGATGTCCATAAATATTCCTTAAAAGAACTTACCAAAAGATATGGAAAAGCTAGAGGAGAACTTCTTTATCTATACAGCAGGGGAATAGATCATGCTCCTGTAGACTATTCTAAACCAATCCATTCAGTAGGAGCTGAAAACACTTATTCTTCTCCTATTGATAATTACGAAGAAATTGAAGAAAAAATAAAAGAGGTTTTTGATACAGCATATAGCCGTCTAAAAGAAAAAAATTGCCTCACAAAAACTATTTCCATAAAAATAAGATACAGTGACAGAAAGACTATAAATAAATCCAAAACAACCTCTATTGCAACAGATGATAAATATACTCTTTTCGATTATGTAGAAAAACTCTTTACAGAAATTGATAAAAAAGAAGATATAAGACTTCTAGGTGTATCATTTAAAAATCTTGTAGGTTTCTCTGCAAGACAACTTTCTTTTAATTGGAAAAAATAAAATTTAACTAAAAATCCTAATTTATTTAAATCTATAATTTCTAAATGGCAACTTTTTCTCTTTGCAAAACAGGTATTGCAAATACACAAAAATTATCACGGACGAACTCGTCCGTGACGATCAAGTTTTTTTAAATTTTCTTATTTTCCTTCATTCCTGCAACTCCCTTATAGCTGACTCAACTTTAGATTCTTTTATATTTAACGGCTCTATATTGTCTTCAGACCATAAATATAGAGCTTTCAGATATTTTAGTCTTAAATTTGTTGATGACGAAATCTTTCCTTTAAAATATTCATAAACAACATTATTATCCACATATGAAGTTAGTATAATAGAATCTCTGTTTAATTTTTCCATTGGAAGCAAATTATGAGCTGTAAAAATTAATTGTCCCTTTAAATATTCAGATAAAAGCCCCAAAATGTAGACAAGTAGATACTCAAAAATATGTACATCAAGTCCATCTACCAAAAGAATTGAATTTTCATCTTTTAAAATATTTATCAGTGCAGACATCAACATAAACAACTTTATTGTTCCTGTAGATTCATTATAAATATTTACATGTTTACCATTTTTATTGACAAATATCTCTATTGAATATTTCTTTTCTTCTTCATTTTGTAAAACAAGCTGAGTTTCACATTCTAACTTTGCATCTTGTACAAGCAACGGAAATAACTTGTTAATTTTTTCTACTGTTTCTTTAATTGCCTCTGTTTCAACTTCACTGTATATATTATTTTCTTTCCCTTTACAACATACAGGGATAGTCCCTTGTGCATTTACTTTTATAGGTATAACAATTTCCAAGTTTGATAATGCTTGTTCTTTTAAGCTTATAACAGTAATATTTCTAAAACTTTCTTTTAACATTTTCAGTTTTTCACAGATATCTAAGATTTTTTGACCAAATAAACTCATCTTATTTTGAGAATCTTTTAATTTAAAAGTTTCACGGGATAAAATCGATGCAAAACTGTTAAAGTTTCCAAGTTCTAAGATAATACCCTGAACTGAAGTTTTATTCTTGTCAAAAATCTCTTTCTGTATTTTACGAAAATAGTCTGTACTCTTTTTTTCAAGATCTTTCTCATATAAAAATACCTTAGGCTGAGCATATGAAATATCATTTTTCAAAGAAATTAGTCTTTTATACTTACTTCTTGGTTTATTTAATTTGACACTTATACTCTCTTTTAATGCCATAATTCCATCAAAATCATTTAATGCCAGTGCAAGTTCTATTAAATATATCTCATCTTTTTTCTCCAGCTCTAAAGCAATTTCTAAGTATTTTTCCCCTTGATAGATATAGTCAGATATTTTTTCTTTCTCTGCTTCTAAAAAATTTTTATTTTTTATCTCTTTTGGAGTGGAAAAATAAACTTTTAATAATTTTATTGCCTCTATTACAGAAGTTTTTCCTGTTCCATTTGGTCCATAAATTCCTGAAATATTTTCTCCTCTAAATTCTATTTTAGAGTTTTTAATATTTCTGAAATTAGTAAGACTTAGTGATTTTATACTCACCGAATCCACCTCTCTATTTATCAATTTTTTTATTAAGATAAACTGAATGCTCTTTTTATTTTATTATAAAAAAATTTTATCATTTTTATTTAAAATGTCAATATAGACTTTTTTTAAGTCCAAAAATGATTTTAAGATTTTAAAATAATGAAAAATATTTATATAAAAGATTTAAAACAGCTAGAAAATATATAATTCTTTAGTTAAAATTATAATTTCTAAATGGCAACTTTTTTCCTTTGCAAAAGAGGTATTGCCAAATACACAAAAAATTATCACGGACGAATTCGTCCGTGATAATCAAGCTTTTTTTAATTTTTTTATTTTACATTTATAACAGGAAATCTATCTGGAAGTTTTATTCCTGCTTTTTCAATAACTTTTTTACTTTGTTCTTTTATTTTTTCAAGTAATTCTTTTTCATCAAGGAATAAAATTTCTTTTTCTTTCATAAGCCATTTTCCATTACACATAGTTGATTCTACATTTTCACTACTCATTGCATAAACAATATTTGCAATAGGATCTATCATTGGAAGTGAATGAATTGTATTTGAATTTAAAATAATAAGGTCTGCCTTTTTCCCTACTTCAAGACTTCCTATTTCTTTTTCCATAAGAGCACATTTAGCTCCATTTATTGTAGCCATTTCAAGAACAGTTTCTGCTGAAACAGTTTTTGGATCTAATGTTCTTCCTTTATGAAGAAGTGAAGTTAGATACATATCTCTCATCATATCCATTCTGTTATTTGATGGAGCTCCATCAGTTCCTATTCCTACTGTTATTCCTTTTTCTATCATTTCAGGGATTCTAGCAAATCCTAAAACAACTTTCATAGCAGCTGCAGGATTGTGAGAAGCTTTTACATCATATAATCTAAATAAATCAATTTCTCTTTCAGTAAGCCATACCACATGAGCTGCTACTAAGTTTGGTCCTAAAGCTCCTAATTTATAAAGATGTTCTACTGTTGTTTCTCCTTTTATAGCTCTTGTATAATCCATTTCGTCTTTAACTTCAAGAACATGCATATGAATTCCTGTGTTATATTTATCTGCAAGTTTCTTAGTTCCTACAATAAGTTCATCTGAGTTATTAAATATAGTTCTTAATCCAAACCAAATTTTAATTCTTCCATCAGCAGTATTATTATATTTTAAAAATAATTTTTCCTGCTCATCAAGTTCTTCTTTCGCTGTTTTCTGCCAAACTTTTGGAAGACCTTCTCCCTCATCCATTGTAGATTTACATAAACAGGCTCTTAATCCACATTTTTCTACTGCTTCTGCCATAGCATCTACAAATTGTCCTCCAGCTTCAAGGAATGTTGTACATCCTGTTTTTATAAGTTCAACACAACATCCTAATGAAGAAATAAGAGAATCTTCATAGTTAAAACTGCTTTCATAAGGCCACACTCTTTCTCTTAGCCATGTAAGAAGAACAACATCATCAGCTATACCTCTTCCAAGCTGTTGTGAAAGGTGAACATGGGTATTTACAAGACCTGGCATAATTATTTTTCCTTGTGCATCATAAATTTCTGCATCAGCTTTTACAAGAGTGTCTGCTACTTTTCCAACAGCAACTATTTTATCATCTTCTATAAGGATTGATCCCCCATTAAAAACTTCTCTTTTTTCATTCATAGAAACAATATAACCATTTTTTATTAAAATTTGTGACATTTTTATCTCTCCTTTTTAAACACAATAATTATATTATAATATTAACTACAGAAAGTGCTCCGATTATCCATAATATAAGATTTATTTTATGCCATTCTCTTGCAACTGCATGCATTATAATATAGCTTATAAATCCAAAACTAAGTCCTATACTTATACTATAAGTAAGAGGCATAAAAATAATTGTTATAAAAGCTGGCACTGCAATTTTTATATCTTGAAGATCTAAATCTTTTACACTTTTAAACATAAAAACTCCAACCATAACAAGCGAAGGAGCTGCAGCAAACATTGGCACTATTCCTACAAGAGGAGTTATTAATAATGCAAGTAAGAAAAGAATTCCTGTTACAAAAGAAGCTAATCCTGTTTTTGCTCCAGCTGCAATTCCTGCTGCTGATTCTCCAAAAGTTGTAACTGTGCTTGTCCCTAAAAATGCTCCTATAATTGTTGAAGAAACATCTGCGAACATCATTTTTCCAAGTCCTTCATAGTGACCATCTTTATCAACTAAACCAATCTCTTTATAGCAGGCAATTAAAAATCCTAAAGAGTCAAATAAGTCTATAAACATGAATGAAAATATAGAACCAAAAAGAGAAAGTTTAAATGCTCCCCAGATATTAAGTTTAAAAGCAATCGGCTCAATGCTTGGAGGCATAGATACAATTCCTTCTGGCATAGATACAAGACCACAAAGCATACCAAGAATTGTAACTATCACTATACTTATTAAAATTCCACCTCTTATTTTCTTCATATCAAATATTGCCATAAGTATAAGCCCTACTACAGAAAGAACTACTGGTAAAGTGAATTTTCCAAGTGCTACAAGAGTTGCAGGATCAGCTACAATAATTCCCATATTTTTTAAACCAATAAAAGCTATAAAAAGTCCTATCCCTGCCGTTGATGCTGTTGTTATTGGTGCAGGAATAGCATTTGCAAGTTTTTCTCTAAGCCCTGATGCAGCTAAAATAAAAAAGAATGTCCCAGATAAAAATACAACTCCAAGTGCATCCTGCCAAGGAATTCCTTTCCCCATTACAAGTGTAAAAGTAAAAAAGGCATTAAGACCCATTCCAGGTGCCATTGCTATAGGAACATTTCCTAAAAAAGCAGATAAAAAAGTTCCTATTGCAGTTGCTAGACAAGTAACAGTTATAAGAGCTCCTTTATCCATTCCAGCCATCGAAAGAATAGCAGGATTTACAAAGATAATATAAGCCATAGCTAAAAATGTTGTAACACCTGCAATAACCTCTGTTCTTACAGAACTACCTCTCTCTTCAATTTTGAAGATTTTTTCCATTAAAGAATTGTTTGACAAAATTTTTCCCCCTTTAAATTTTTATATTTATTTTTTAATTTCTTTAATTCTTTAAAACAAAAAAATTTTTAAACTACCTTATTATTTTATAAGAAAAGAAAAATTCTGTCAATTTATTAAAAAATTTATGACAGATCTTTCAAAAAAAATAATTTTTAGAATTTTACAATTTATACTATTATATTTTTTATTTTTTTAAATTTTGTCTTTTATAAGTTGCAAAACTTTTTATAAAATGATATTCTAATAGTATAGAGGTGATAATTATGATAAAAAGAGAACTGTATCTTAAAAAAATTAGAAATTTCATAGATAAACCTGTTATAAAAGTTATTACTGGAATGAGAAGAAGTGGAAAATCAATGATTTTAAAACTAATCTCCCAAGAACTTTTAGAAAAAGGAATACTTTCCCAAAATATTATATATATAAATTTTGAATCTTTAATGTTCAGTGATTTAACTGAATTTAAAACTCTGTACAACTATATAATAGAAAAATCTAAAACTTTAACGGGAAAAGTATATATTCTTCTTGATGAAATTCAAGAAGTAGAGCATTGGGAAAAAGCTGTGAATTCATTTATGGTTGATTTAGATTGTGATATCTATATTACTGGTTCAAATGCAAATCTTCTTTCTTCAGAACTTGCGACATACATTGCTGGAAGATATGTGGAAATTAAAGTTTATCCACTTTCTTTTAAAGAATATATAGATTTTGCTAAAATCCAAAATCCACAGAACATTTTAAGCAATGAAGAATATTTTAAACAGTATCTCCAATTTGGAGGACTTCCTGGAATACATAATTTCAGCTATGACAAAAGCAATATTTATCAATATTTGTCTGATATTTACAGTTCCATTTTACTAAAAGATGTAGTTGCAAAGAATAATATAAGAGATGTAGAACTTCTTGAAAGAATCATTTTATATGTTTTTGATAATATTGGAAATACTTTTTCTGCCAAAAATGTTTCTGATTTTTTAAAAAGCCAAGGAAGAAAATTAAGCAGAGAAACAGTATATAATTATTTAAAAGCTTTAGAAAGTGCTTATATTATTTCATCTGTTCAAAGATATGATATAAAGGGAAAAGCCCTTTTAGAAACAATGGAGAAGTTCTATCTTACAGATTTAGGATTTAGACATGCAAAATTAGGTTACAGACCAAATGATATAGCAGGATATTTAGAAAATATAATTTACTTAGAACTTATCAGAAGAAAATATACAGTAAATATAGGTAAATTAGGTACAAAAGAAATAGACTTTATAGGAACTTTGGAAAATGAAAAATTATATATTCAAGTTACATATTTATTAGCTTCTCCTGAAACTGTAGAAAGAGAATTTTCTCCTCTGAAAAAAATAGGAGACAATTATCCAAAATATGTACTCTCTATGGATAACTTAGGAGAATATAATATTGACGGAATAGTAAGAAAAAGGATTATAGATTTTCTATTAGAAGAAAGCTTATAAGTTCTTTTACAACTTTTTAACAGAAAAGAAATATTACCTTAACAAGTTATATCTATAATATGGAAAATAGAGTTTCTGAAAAATATAATAAACCTTTTTTAGATAACTTATAATTTAATCATTAATTAATAAGGATTGATTCCTGTATACTGCAGGAGTCAATCCTTTTAAAATATAAAAATCTTAGGAATTTATAATATTTTCTAATAAGCTATAAACATTTGTTCCTAAATTATCTTTAAGCTTATAAATATTTGTTTCATGCATTTTAGCAATAAATATAGCATTCCTTATTTTATCTGCATAATGAGAAAATAATATTTTCTTATTAAACTTTCCAGCTCTTGAAAGTCCATTTTTTACTAAATAAGATTGCAACTCTTTAGCTACTTCTTCATTTTGAGATAAAAAATTTATCTCTTGCTGAGATGATAATTTTCCTTGAAGAAAATGGAATAATAGCCATAACTCAAAATTAGGATTACTTAAATATAAATTGAAGTTGTTTTCTTGACACCCCTTTAAAACAATAGTATATTGCTCTTCTGTAAAACTGTCTGAATCCCTATCCACAATAAGACAAACTTCATTTCCTTCTATTCCGTTTTCTTGCACATTTTCTTTTAGTTCATTAAAAATTTTTAAAGGATTGCTGAGATCTGGATTACTTTTTTGAAATATTTCTATTTCTATGTATTCTAAAATTTGAAACGGCTCTCTCATTTCTTTTAATCCTAAAAAATATTTTCTTTCTGTATGCCTTCCTTCACAAGCAAGTAAAAAAACTTTTTTAGGCTCTCTGGTTTCACTAACTCTTTTAAAAGGATTACCTTTTCTTTCTCTACTCATAATGATCACACTCAACATTGTCATCAATATCATCATTTAATAAAGATTTTATATGTGGTATTCCTCCATATCTTCCAAGTAAATATGCTTTATCTAGCTTTTGATCAAATCTTGTTTTAAATTCTTCAAGTGAATATAAATTAGTACCATTTTCTATAGAATTTTCTGCAAACCAGACTTCATCTCTTCTTATAGATTTTAGATCTAATAATCTAGATTCATGAGTCGTTATTACTAACTGAGATTTTGTTTTTTCCATATTTTTATAAAAAACTCTTAAAAATTCTTTAACTAATACTGGATGTAAACTTCTCTCCAATTCATCTATTAAGATAGTATAATTTCCATTTTTTACTTTTTCTAATAATGGCAAAAGTTCAAGTAATCTTTTAGTTCCATCAGATTCTTCATAAAACTTAAATTTAATATCACCTTGTAGACTTTTGTGATTAAATAAAATTTCTTTAGCTTTTAACTTATTATCTTCTATATAAAGACTTAAGAAATTATGTCCTAAATCTATTACAGCTTTTTTATTTTCTTTTGATCCCGTAGATATTAAACTAGCTATATCATTTGATATTTTATCTTTTAACTCATTTGGAATTGGTAATTCTTTAAATTCTCTTTCTCCAAAACTTATTCCTGTTATGCCTATATCAAAAGCACTTAAACAATTTAACCAACTAGCCCCCTCATTAAAATATTCAATAAGATAATTAGCTGTGTTAGGGAAAATTATTATTAAGTTTTCTGTAAACCATTTAAGTATTTTTAAAAATTCGTAATTATTTTTTTCCCATTTTTTCTTATTTAAAACTTCTAATAATAAAGAATTGGACTCTAGATCTGCTAAATATACATCTAACTTAATTTTATCATTTTCTGTTAAATCTAAATTTTTTATTACTTTATTTTCTGTCCTAGAAAAAATATTAATATCTTCTTTTTCTCCCACTTCAACAAGCCATTCTTCTAAAACTTTTTTTGTCACTAGCATCATAGAAAATCCATATGCATAAATTTTATTTCCTATTAAAATTTCAAATTCAAACTGAGTAGGTTTTTCTAAACTATTTATATCTAATTTATAATTTTTTTCTAAAGTATTTGTCTGAGAAATCCCATTCAATATACATTCTTTTGCAAAACTAATACTTTTTATAAAATTTGTTTTTCCTGAAGCATTAGCCCCATAAATATATGAGCTTTTTAATAAAGATAAATGTGTACTATTGTATATATGATTAGTATGTGAACGAGATTTTCCTGTTATCATATTAAATTCTCTCTTAGTATAAAATGACAGAAAATTTTCAACACTAAATCTAATTAACATAAAACCACCTTCCTTTTTAATATTATAAGTGATTTTTTCACTTTTATCAATTAAAAAAATTATTTTTTAGACAAAAAAAGCTTAATTAATATTAAAAAATACGATTTTTTCTCTAATAATTTTAGTGAAAATATATAAGAAAGTGAATTTTATGTCATCTTTTAATTATACTATTTGGTATTAAAATCACATTTTTTTGAAGAAATATGTGAAATTTATCACACTTTTCTATATTTTTCATAGGAAAAACTTAAAAATAGTATAAGGAAATGAGGAAAAAATATATTAGTTTTTTATTTTTCAAGAGCTTCCATCAATTCTTCAACAGTATCGTAAGGGCCATTAAGATTTTCTTCCTTCATTGATTCATCAAGTATTTTTTGATTAAACTCATTTAAAATTTCGTTTACTGACTTTAACTGTTTTTGTTTAAGCTCGTAATCAGATATCAATATTCTCATTTCTAGAGATAAAGTTTTTTCTTTTTTTATTGTTTCTAAATTAAGAAGGTTAATTATTTTCTCATTAAAATGTACTTTCAAATTCTCATAAATTTTACTGGTTATAATATCTAATTCTTGAACTATGTCATTTTTTATTCTTTCCATTTCTTTTATTTCTTCAGAAATATTTAAATTCTCATCCATCTATCTTCTCCTAAATATTTTATTTTACTTATAATTACTCTATTTTATTTTTTACTTTTCACAAAAATTCAGTTTAAAAATTTTAAAACAAACCTCATTTATATATAAAATATTCTAACACTAACTTTGAAAAAAAGAAATAGAACCTTAATTTTAATATTTTTTAGATAAATGATATTTTTTATATCTTTTTTTAATAAAATATTTGTAAAATTTAAAAATAAATGTTAATATTTATATATAAAATGAAAATTATAGGAGGGAACATATGGAAAACTTCATTAACTTTTCAAAGATAGAATTAAAAAATATTAAAAATGTAAAAAACGGAGAAATAGACTTTAAAAGAAAGGTCACTGGAATATATGGGCAAAACGGTTCTGGTAAAACAGCTTTAATTGATTCCATAGATATACTAAAATCTGTATTATGCTGCAAAAACCTAGATTATTTATATGACTTAATAACTGTTGATTCTAAAAATTGCAGCTTAAAATTTGTTTTCACTGTAGAGATGTATTCTAGAAAATATCAAGTAACCCTTGACTTAACTTTAAAAAAAGTTGATAAAGGAATAACTGGAGAAAAAGTAAAAAAAGTCATTGTTGAAAAAGAAATCTTAAAATATTCTGATATCACATGTGGAAAACCTAGTCACAAAAAGATATTAATTGGAAGTGATAAAAATGAAGTTTTAAAAAATAATGAAAACTTTAAGTCCCTTATATCAAAATATCCAATGGACCTAGATGTTGCAAAAATACTTTCCAGGCATAACTCTGTTTCTTTCCTTTTTTCAGATGAACTACTTAAATTATTGGAAAAAGAAAACTATGAAGAAGTTGCTGATTTCTTAAAACTTTTTAAAAAGTTTGGAACATCTGACTTAATAATAATTAAAAATGAAAATTTAAAAACTATTAATTTAACTCCTATATTACCAGAAGATAGCTTTAATATAACAGATGAGAATATAACTATTGATGAAAATTTCTATAATGATTTTTCTAAAATTATTGAAAATATAAATACTATATTGAGTTCTATTATTTCTAATATTAAGCTTGAATTAAATATAGACTATAAAGAAGTTATCTCAGAAAACAGAACAAATATTATACTACAATTATTTTCTGTAAGAGATGGCAGAAAAATTCCATTTAAGCATGAAGCTAGTGGAGTGAAAAAGATTGTTTCTTTACTTAGCCTTTTAATTCCACTTTCTCGCAATAAAGAAATATGCTTAGTAATTGATGATCTTGACTCAAATATTTTTGAATATCTATTTGGAAACTTATTGTCTGCATTAGAAATGAATTCAAAAGGGCAATTAATATTCACATCTAATAATCTAAGATCACTTGAAATTCTTTTTAAAGATTGTCTTGTCTTTACTACAACGAATGAAGATGAAAAATATATGAGAATGAAAAATATTAAAACTACTAATAATCTTAGAAATACATACCTTAGAGAAGCTTTTATGCATGAACAAAAAGAAACTCTATATGATAAAGCTAATTCTATTGATATACAGATAGCTCTTTCTAAAGTTAATCACTTAGGTTCAAAAGATTAAGATGAGTATAATAAATTTATAAATATAAATTCAATTTTCATTTTTTAGGAATATATTCCTAATTTCTATTAAAATTATATAATTATAGGAATGTATTCCTATAATTTACAAACTAATGGCAGCAAAAAAAGGAGGAAGAAGCTATGATGGTTTCACCAGAATGGTATTATGAAAAGTATATCGCAGGAAAAGAACCAAAAGAAATTTTAAAAGAGATAAAAAATATCAAAAGTGAAATAAAAAGATTAAAAGAGATTGAAGAAAATCCAACTGAAGAAAATTTTGGAGAAATAGTAATGGAGCCTTGCCCAGAAGTGAGGATTAAATGTAATCGCTTATATCTCCAAAAAGCCATAGGAGCTTTAGAAGAATTAGGAATTAAATATATCCCCTCTTCCGAAGAGAAAAAAGCAGCAGAATTTAATGAAAATATAGAAAACATTATACAATTTTCCCTTAATATTGGTAGTTATTTTATAGGATTCCGTACTTATACAATAGATATTACTAGCTCTAAAACTATTCTATCAGTAAAGCATTTCAAAAATGTAAAAGAATATCCTATCAGCAAAAATATTTTTCTAAGAGATCTTAAAGATATCTATATGGGAGAATGGAAAAAATCATATTTTCCAGAGGACTTTATTGAAGATGGCTACCAATGGCAAATCTCTATAAGATACAAAAATGGAAAATTTTTGGATTATGATGGAGATAATCGTTTTCCATATAACTTTGATGATCTTTTAGATTGTATCAGAATCTGGCTTCCAGATGAGGAAGCAGACAGATTACATAAATATATTTTTTAAAACTTAAAAATATTCTATACAGATATTTTTTCACACCCTTGATGGCATAATATTAATATTTTTTATAGTTTCTTGATAGTTTTTCTTTAAATTTTATAATTTTTTAATAGTTTTAATCATTATTTAATAGTTTTTTGCAAGAAAAGAAAATCTTCTTGGAATTTTATAAAATATAAAACAAAACTCAGTCCAGTGTTTTTCACACTAAGACTGAGTTCTACTTTGTGAGATTTTCTAAAATTCAGAAAGAATGATAGTTTTATCTTTTTTGCTTAAATCTATTAAGTCATCACTAAATCCCTCTTTGGAAAACAGTATAAAATATTCTTTTCTGTTGCTATTGTTCCATTTGACACTTTTACTTTTTTCTTTTAAACTGAGCAAAACACTTAGTCCAACTTTTTTATTACTCCATTTACATTCTCCAAAAATTATTTCATTATCTCCCAATCCTACAATATCTATTTCCTCATTATTATTCCACCATCTACCAAGTTTTTTTATTGGAAATGGAATTTCAAAATTATTAAGCAGTGTTTCTCTTGATAAATCTTCATATATCTTAGATACCCAAAGATTAAATTCATTTTTAATTTTTTCTAAAGGATATGATAAATTTTCGATTTCTAAATAGCTTTGATAAGGATAAACATAGCTGAACCAGAATTTTAAATAGTTATCTTTTATCTTATATAGTCCTTTTTTTCCATTTTCTATATTTTCAGTTACAGGAACTTCTTTTTCAAGAATATCTAAATCTATTAACTTTGTTATATATGATGTTATACTATTTGAGTTTAGCCCAAGGTGTGAGCAGATAGAAGATAGTTTTGTATTTCCTAAAGCTACAGAATTTAATATAGAAAAATATCTTGATAAATCATTAATTTCCTCTTGAAGTAAAAATTTAGGTTCTGAATAAAGAAAGTTATCTTTATTAAAAATGTTATTTTCTATATTCCATAGAGGATTTTTATTTCTATCAAACTCTAAAATATATTTTGGTATTCCTCCTGTAATTGAATAAAATTCAATCAATTCTCTTTTAGATTTGTTATCAAAAAATTCTTTATAATATTCAAAATTAATAGGCTGTAATTTTATCTGAGCAGTTCTTCTTCCATATAAAGGACTGTCGTATGACAAAACTTCTGAGTACATCATAGAAATTAATGAACCACATAGTATGACCATAATATTTTTACTAACTATTTTTTCATCATATATTCTTTGAAATATAGAAGAAAAACCTTTATTCATAAGGCATAAATATTGAAATTCATCTATAACCAGAACAAATTTTTCATTTCCTATTTTGTCTATAAAATAATCAAAAATCGTGTCCCAGTCATTAATTTCTATTTTTTTCAAAAATTCATCTTTAAAATACTCTGCTAATTGATTTTTAAATCTATTAATCTGAAGATTTTCATTTTGTTTATCAGCAAAAAAATAGAAAGCATTTTTATCTTTTATAAATTCTTTTATAAGAGTTGTCTTTCCTGTTCTTCTTCTTCCATATAAAACAACAAAACTATTTTCTCTATTGTATTCTTTTTCTAAAGTAGACATTTCTCTTTTTCTGTCAATAAACTTCATGTTCCACCCCACATAACATTTATTTATATTATATCACTTTATTTTACATAATTCAAATTATGATAATTTAAATTATCATAATTTGAATTATATTTTTTAAAATTAGTTTGCTTAAAATAAAACTCAGTCTAGTGTTTTTCACACCAAGACTGAGTTCTGCTTTTGGGATTTTTATTTTTAACTAAATGAATTAGAATTCATATCTGAATCCTAAGTTACCTTGCCACTTAGTTTCAACTGTAGAATCTCCTGTTCTTTCAATATCTGCATATACATTCATATTTTCTGTAAATCTGTAGTTTACTCCTACTCCAAATTCAAACCAAGTATCTCCAAAATCTTCTGATGTTGAATTATATGCTCCATTTCTTTCATATTCTGTATCAACTTCTCCTGCAAATTCTTTTACTACATGAGTTCTTGCATATACATTTCCTTTGTCGCTGAATTTGTATCCGACTGCTGCTCCAACTCTTCCCTCTGCTGTGTAGATAGAGTCTTGAGATACTTCTATTCCTCCATCTGTAGTATAAGTTTCATCTCCTAATCTTCCTAAGTGCATTCCAACACTTGGCTCTGCGAACCATTTTTCAGTGATGTCAAATCTCTTACCATATTCAGCACTTAAGCTGATTCCGTAAGTATCATAATCACCTTTAACATCTTCTACATCTTTCATATCAAATTTATTGTTTAGACGGCTTACTTTATAAAGAACATCTACATAGTGTCCGTTGTTGTTCATCCATGTTGCATAGATTCCAGTACCTACTGAATAGTTTTCTCCTGTTCCGTAACTATAATTAGTTTCTCCGTCAGTATAGCTTACTAAGTATCCTAAGTAAACTCTTCCGTTATCAACTGTGTATTTTTTATCATATCCAACTTGGTAAGTTTGATATTCGTTATCATATTGACTTCCGTTTTCTACTTTTCCGCCATATACTCTAGCCCATACTCCATGTTCAGCTGAAGAATCTCTTAATTCTCCCATTCTTTGAGAAAGAATGCTCATCTCTTGTTTCCAAGATAGATAGTTGATAGCTGTTAAATCTCTGATAGCTGCTATTGTAGGAGTATCTTGTGCCTGTTTCATATTAGTAAATCCATCTTTATTTAATTCTGCTGTTATTTCTCCTGTTAAAGTTCCTCTTTCTATAACTGCTGTTTGAGTTATATTATCCACTCCATCTCCAGTTACTTTACCTACTAATTTATTAAGAGCATCTGCTGCACCTATATCATTTGCTGCTAAATCATCAGCATTTACTCCTGATAATCCAACTTTAAGAGCAGTTTCTTTTGCAACTCCTGCTTCTGATCTCACTCTTAAATTCCCTTCTGCAACTTCAATTCCTTCTTTATTTGCTGTTGCTTCAAAATTTACAGTTCCTTCTCCAGAAAGATTATCTACATTAAGAACTGTTTTACTGTCATCTCTTCCTAAATAATCTTCAAGTTCATCTCCTGTTTCTACATCTTGCCCTGTTTCTTTTGTCTGAAGTATGTTTATAACTCCGCCATCTAAAGTTAAATCATTAACTAAACTATCTCCTGTTACATTCCAAGTTCCTCCATTAGAAAGACCTAGTTTCATATTTTTGTATTTTAGCTCATCTTCACTTGGTCTATTTAATTCTTCTTTTACTATTTCTGTATATATTTTTCCAGTAAATTTTGATTCAGGATTAGATAAATAAACTATTACATCTGAATTAACCATAGTCCCTGATTCGCCAGAATACTGAAACTTTATATTTCCATTTAATTTAATAATATTTTGAGAATTGTTATTTTCATTTATATGAACTTTTGCCCATCTTGTATGAATAACATCATCTGCTGTTATACTAACATTTCCTTTATTCATTAATACTTCACCTTTAGACCAAGCTATAATACCAGCTGAATGTCCACCAGTAGCTTTAATTTCTAAATTTTCTGTATTAAAATTTACTTTGGAATTATATGTATCTTTTTCTCCTATACCAGCAGTAATACAATATACTCCTGCAGCTAAAGTTCCTTTATTAGCTGCATCAACATGGATAATTACATTTTGTCCTTTTACATTTATAAAACCACCAGAAGGTTTATTAATTCCATCTTCTTGGTATACCCCTTTATCTAAATTTAATCCTAAAACATATTCAGAATTGTTTCCTCCTGAAGCACTAATAAATATATTTCTAGTTTTATCATTCCCTATATTTAAAATTCCTCCGCCTTGAGCTAGTCCTCCATAAATAAACTTAGCATCACTAGAAGATTTTATATTAATTTCTTCAGAGCTTATATCAATTTCACCTTTAGAAACACTTGCCAGAGAATAAGTTAATCCACTCATATTTGCATTAACCTCAATATCAAAGTTTTTATCATTTATAGGTATTCTATTTCCACCTGCTACAACAGCCTCTTTTATAGTATCTGCAAACCCAACACTTCCAGTAATCATAAAAGCAACTATAAATCCCATAGTAATTTTTACTTTTTTCTTTAAAAATCTTTTAAGTGAACTTTCTACATAATTTTTATCCATATAAAAATTCCTCCCATTTTTATTTTTTATAAAAAAGTAAATCTTATTCTCCTTTTTTTATTAAGTATAGTTTACAAAATATGAATTTTCAAGTGCATTTTTACAAAAAAATCACGGACAAATTCGTCCGTGACAACCTTAAAATAAAAATTTCTATCCCTAATTTACTTATATTTTTATTTTTTTAAAATTCTATCAATTTTTCCTCTATCAATACCAAGTCTTATAGATGTTTTCGCTTTGTTGCCATTTTCTTCTTCCAAAGTTTTTAATATGATATTTTTTTCTATTTCATATAAAGTCATATTAGAAAACTCTGTATTAATTTCTACATTTTCTTTTACTTTAAGCTGAGCTAATATTTTATCATTAGATAATTTCAGCATTGCTTTTAAAATTACTATTCTCTTTAAAAGATTCTTCAGTTCTCTTACATTTCCTGAAAAATCAAACTCAGAAATCTTAATCAAAATATCTTTGAAATCATCTATAGAATATTCTGGATAATTTAACAATTCCCTTTTTAAAAAGAATTCTCCTATAAGTAAAATATCTTTTTTTCTTTCTCTTAAAGGAACTGTTCTTACTTCCAAAACATTTAACCTATAATATAAATCCTTTCTAAATTTTTCTTCTGCTGCTAAATCTTTTAAATTCTTATTAGAAGCAGCTATTATCCGCATATTTACAGATATATTTTCTTCACCACCAACTCTCCTAAAACTTTTTTCTTCTAAAACTCTTAAAAATTTACTCTGTAAATGATAAGGAATTTCAGATATTTCATCAAGAAAAATTGTACCATTATCAGCAAGTTCAAAAAGACCTTTTTTCCCTTTTTTATTTGCTCCTGTAAATGCTCCCTCTTCATATCCAAAAAGTTCACTTTCAATAAGAGTTTCTGCTATATTAGCACAATTAAAAGCAATAAAAGGAAATTTACTTCTATAACTATCATTGTGAATACTTTGAGCAAGTAATTCTTTTCCTGTTCCACTTTCACCAGTTATTAAAATATTCTCATCTGTCTGTGAGTAAACTTTTGCAATTTCAATTGCTTCCTTAAATTTTTTATCATTTGTAATAATATCATTCCAAGTATACTTAGCTTTATTTTTATTTTCTAATGGTGCTCTTGCTAACCTTTCAATATTAGTAACTCTTCTAAAAATAAATAGATAATACTTCTTTTTTTCTCTTTCTAATAGAGAAAAAGTGACTAGAACTTGTTCACCATTAATATCTAATAATGATTCTTTTTTAATATTTTTTGTCAAGTTTTCTACTTCTGGAAAGAGTGTAAATATAGATCTAGTTTCTGTAATTTTGAGATTTAAAAGATTTTTTGCTATTTTATTCACTTCTTTTAAATTTCCATTTAAAGAAGTTAAAATTAATCCACAATCAACATTACTAACAATAAGATCAAAATATAGATTCTTTTCCTCTCCTTGTTTTTTATACTCTAAAAACTTAACAGCTTTTTTATAAGCACGATATATTGAGTTATCTTCTGATTTTATTAAATAATAATCTATATAATATCTTTTCTTCTCTAAAGTATTTAATAAAACAGTATCTCCTATAAAATTTGTTACTTTTTTGTTATAAATTAATTCTTCTAAGTCTTTTATATATTCATCATAACTTGATTTTTGGTCATACATAATTTCATATGTTTCGCCAAATCCTAAAATTCTTGCAAGGTATGCACATTTATATACAGCATTTTTATATCCTACAATTCCCAAAGGACTTTTCTTATCTTTTATCTGCTGAAGAGTTTTTATAATCTCATAACTTGAAATTTCAATATCTACGACAAACAAAGATGTATTATCCCTTAAAAGTTTTGCAGATCCTCCTCTTGTAATAACTATCTCTCCTCCCTGTTCTTGAAATTCCTTTCCTATATTAAGTACTTCAGACAAAGAAGCATATTTTTTAACTATTAAATTATTGTATTCTTCTGTACTATTATTTTCTGTAAAAAATAATAAATCTTTATATGGTGCAATAAGACAAATTTTTTCTTTCATTAAAATCTTGTGTGATAAATACATAAAAATATTTATCAATACACACTCCTCCTTTATAAATTTGTAATATGCTTAAGTATTTTACAGCATATATTGTATATAAAATTTCCATGAAAGTAAACTACATTTTTTAAAATATTATATTTCCTTTTATTATAAAATAATTTTTTATGGCACAATATTTGCTATTATATAACACTATAAGCAAGAAATAAAGTTCTAGGGAGGATAAATATGGAAAAACAAGCAGTTGTTATCACACCAAAAGATTCAGTAGCAGTAGCAACAATAGATTTAAAAAAAGGTCAAGTTGCAACAATGTTTATTGGAGAAAAAGTTTTAGAAGTAACATTAAAGGATGATGTAAAATTTGGACACAAATTTGCTATTAAAGATATAGCAAAAGGAGAACATGTTTTAAAATACGGAGAAAGTATTGGAACAGCTACTAGGGATATTGCTGTAGGAGAGCATGTTCATGTACATAATGTTGAAAGTGACAGAGGAAGAGGGGACAAAACTCACGAATAATTAAAAATAACTATCTTTTAATAAAAAACTAACTAAAAACGGAGGAATTAATTATGAAATTTATGGGATATAAAAGACCTGATGGTAAAGTTGGAATTAGAAACTATGTATTAATATTAGCAACAAGTGTTTGTTCAAATAAATTAGCAGCAGATATTGCTAATGCAGTTGAAGGAGCAACTCATATTAATAATACTTTTGGATGCTGCCAATTAGGAGCAGATGCAAGACTTACATTAAAAACAGTAGTAAATACAGGAATTCATCCAAATGTAGGAGCTGTTGTAGTAGTTGGACTAGGATGTGAAGGAACAGAACCTTTAGAAGTGTATAACGAAATCAAAAAAACAGGAAAACCTGTTGAAGTAATTACTATCCAAGGTGAAGGTGGAACATTAAAAGCATTTGCTAAAGGAGTTTCAATAGCAAGAAGATTTGTTCAAGAACTATCTTTAACTCCAAAAGTAGAATGTGACATTACAGATCTAATTCTAGGAATGGAATGTGGAGGATCAGATACAACTTCAGGACTTGCTTCAAACCCTACTTGTGGAGTTGCTTCTGATAAACTTGTAGCACTTGGAGGAACTTCTATTCTTTCTGAAACAACAGAATTTATAGGTGCAGAACATGTAGTTGCTAGAAGAGGAATAAATGAAAAAGTTTCTCAAGATATCTTAAATCTTGTTAGAGGATGCGAAAAAAGAGCTATGGCTTTAGGAGAAGATATAAGAGGTGGACAACCTACTCCAGGAAATATTGAAGGAGGATTAACTTCAATAGAAGAAAAATCTTTAGGATGTATCCATAAATCTGGAACTGCTCCATTCCAAGGAGTACTTGATTATGCAGAAATTCCTTCAGGAAAAGGATTATACATAATGGATACTCCAGGACAAGATATAGAATCTATAACAGGAATGGTTGCAGGAGGTGCTCAAGTAGTAATATTTACAACTGGAAGAGGAACTCCAACTGGAAACCCAATAGCACCAGTTATTAAATTAACAGGAAATGCATTCACATATAAAAATATGGAAGATAATATAGACTTTGATGTTTCTGAAATAGTTTCTGGACATAAAACAATTCAAGAAATGGGAGAAAAACTATTTGATGAAATAATAGAAGTATGTAATGGAAAAATAACTAAAGCAGAAGCTTTAAAACATAGAGAATTCTGCATTTATAAAATAGCTCCAACATTCTAAAAAAGGAGAAAAAATTATGCTCAAATTTGTTATTATAGCAGATGACTTAACAGGTTCACTTGATACAGGAGTGCAATTTACAAAAAAGAACATTCCTACATTAGTTATTACTGATTTACAATTTGAGTTATCATCTATCCCTAAAAATATAGAAGCTGTAGTTATTGATACAGAAAGTAGGCATATTGATGGAAATGAAGCTAAAAAACTGATAAAATCTATTGCTGAGAAGTTTACAAACAGTTCTGTCAAATACTTCTATAAGAAAATAGACTCAACTTTTAGAGGAAATGTTGGAAAAGAAATAGAAGGTTTTATGGAAGGATTAGGAACAAGGGCTTTAGCTCTTGTTCCTGCTTTTCCTGACAGCAAAAGAATTGTAAAAGATGGTATTTTATATGTAAATGGGCAAAAGATAACTGAAACAGCTTTTGCGAAAGATATTTTAAACCCTATAACAGACGATTATATTCCTGATATCTTAAGAAAAAATACAGATCTTGATATAATCGAATATTTTAAAGAAACTTCAGAATGTACTGGAAATAAGGTCTATTTATTTGACTCTACATCAAAAGAAGATATGCTTCAAATACGGGAAGAACTTTTTAATAAAAATTTACTTACTTATACTGCTGGAAGTGCAGGATTTGCTGAAATCCTTGCAGAACATTTAGCAAATAAAGAAGCACATCTTGATATAGATGTTAAAACTGAAGATATTCTATTCATCTGTGGTAGTGTTAATTCTATATCTTTAAGGCAATGTAAACATGCTCAAGAAAAAGGCTTTCCTTCAGTAACTTTAGAATTTAACCATATAGCTTCAGATAACTATGGTAATAGCTCAGATTTTTCAGATGATAAAAACTTTTTAAATGAAAAAATTGCAAAAAATAAATATTTATTAATCAGAACATCAAACAGTGATAGAGTAATAGAAGATGCTATCAAATATACCAAAGAAAATAATATAAAAATGGAAATACTGACAGAAAACATTTCTAGGAATACAGGAAAACTAATTAAAGAACTTGTTACTGAAAATGAAGTTCAAAACTTAATTGTTTTTGGTGGAGATACTTTAATGGGAATACTTAGTGCTTTAGAGTGCACTTCAATTATTCCAATAAAAGAAATATCTTCAGGAGTGGTTTTTGCCAGAGTTATTTGTAAACATCAAAATTTAAATATAATTACAAAAGCTGGTGGGTTTGGAGAAGAAAATATTATTGAAGAGATTATAAAATTCATTATAAAACATAAAAATTAAGGGAGGGAAATTATGAGAATAAAAGCAACAATAGAAAAAGTTCCTGGAGGAATGATGGTAATTCCTTTAATTATAGGAGCAATAATGAATACATTTTGTCCACAACTTTTAGACATAGGAAGTTTTACTACAAATCTAGCAAGAGGGGCAATGCCTATATTAGCAGTTTTCTTAGTTTGTATGGGAGCTGAAATAAACTTAAAAGCAGCACCTCAAGTTATAAAAAAAGGTAGTGTAATTACTATTTCTAAATTCTTAATAGGTGCTGTTATTGGTATAGCTGTTAGTAAATTTTTAGGACCTAATGGTCTATTTGGACTTTCATCACTTGCTATTATATCAGCAATGACAAATAGTAATGGAGGACTTTATGCAGCTCTTACAGGAGAATTTGGAGATGTTACTGACACTGGAGCTACAGCAATTATTTCTTTAAATGATGGACCATTCTTAACAATGATTGCTCTTGGAACTGCTGGAGTAGCTGCAATACCATTCTCTATTTTAATAGGTGCTGTAATTCCTATTATACTTGGAGCTGTTATTGGAAATCTTGATCCTGATATGAAAGAATTCTTATCTAAAGCTGGAGGAGTAATGATTCCATTCTTTGCATTTGGTCTAGGGTGTGGAATAAACTTATCAATGCTTATTAGAGCTGGAGTTCCAGGAATTATTTTAGGACTTATGACAGTATTTATTGGTGGATTCTTTAATATTATTTCTGATAAAGTAACAGGTGGAAGTGGAATCGCAGGAGCTGCTATATCAAGTACATCAGGAAATGCTGTTGCAACACCAATGGCAATAGCTGCAATGGATCCAAGACTTATGGATGTTGCTAAAATAGCTACAGCTCAAGTTGCTGCATCTACTATTTTAACAGCTTTTTTAGTACCTGCTCTAGTAACATTTGTATATAAATATAATATAAAACATAAAAAATAATAGTTTTGGAGGGAAAAAATGGAAAGACTTCCTGTAATAGGAATAACTATGGGAGATCCTGCAAGTATCGGCCCTGAAATCTCTTTAAAAGCATTAAATAAAAAAGAAATTTATGAAAAATGTAAACCTATAATAGTTGGAGATTCTTCTGTTATAGAAAAAGCAAAAGAATACACAGGACTTAATGATCTAAAAATTAATTCTATTTCTAAAGTTTCTGATGCTCTTTTTGAATATGGAACAATTGATGTTTATGATATGAACCTTGTAAATGTTAATGGTTTAGAACTTGGAAAAGTTTCTTCTGCAGCAGGAAATGCAGCTTTTCAATATGTAAAAAAAGTTATAGAACTTGCTACGAATAATGAAATAGATGCAACTGTTACAAATGCTCTTAATAAAGAAGCAATAAATATTGCTGGGCATCATTTCTCTGGTCACACAGAAATATATGCCCATTATACTGACACTAAAAAATATACTATGATGCTTGCTCATGAAAATTTAAGAGTAGTTCATGTAAGTACTCATGTATCTTTAAGAGAAGCATGTGACAGATGTAAAAAAGAAAGAGTTTATGAAGTTATAAAAATAGCTGATGAAGCATGTAAAAAACTAGGTATTGAAAATCCAAAAATAGGAGTAGCAGGACTTAATCCTCACTGTGGAGAAAATGGTCTGTTTGGAACAGAAGAAATAGATGAAATTATTCCAGCAATAGAAAAAGCTCAAAAAGAAAATATTAATGTTGAAGGTCCTATTCCTCCTGACACTATATTTTCAAAAGCTCGTGGTGGCTGGTATGATATAGTAGTTGCCATGTACCATGACCAAGGGCATATACCCTTAAAATTAGTAGGTTTTGTTTATAATCAAAAAGAAAAGAAATGGGAAGCAGTAGCAGGAGTTAATATAACTTTAGGACTTCCTATAATAAGAACATCTGTAGATCATGGAACAGCTTTTGACCAAGCTGGAACTGGAAAAGCAAATGAGCTTAGCCTTATAAATGCAATAGATTATGCTATAACACTTGCAAACAACAAATAAAAATAACCAAGAGATAAAAACTCCAATCCAAAAAAGTGCTAAAATTAAATTTTAGCACTTTTTTATAAAATAAATATTACAAAAAAAATTCTATCATTATTTTAATTTTATCTTTTTAGATGTTTCTACATTATTTATAAAAACAGGTATTTACCTTGCCAAAATTTACCAAAATCAAATCCTTTATCCAATAATTTTTTCATAAGTTTTTTTCATTAAGTACATCTGTTTTCCAATCAGAATCAGATTTAGAATTAAGAAGTGCTTTTATTTTTCTTATATTTATAAATTTTATAATTTCATCTTCTATATTGTCATACTAACAAATTACAACTACCTGTTTACAATTTTCCTTTAGCAAAGAAATATTTTCAATTAATCTTTTTCTAATAACATTTTGATTTTGTGTACGATCTTCTAAAACATCATTATCAAAAATTCCTATAGCAACTGTTGATTTATTAAGAGTCATTAGTTGTGATCTTTTTATTTTTTCTTGAATAATATTAAAAATATTACTTTTTCCTGAAACAATGTACTCATTTCCTCTTTCTTTAAGAGTGTCAACTACTTTTTTTCATTATCCCCTTCAACATAATAAATATATTTATCCATTTATATCACCAACCAAATCATATAAAAGTTGATAATCAGAAATTATTTTAAAAAATCATTTTCTTCTTTATTTTTAATATCTATCGTTTTGATTTTTATTCTTTTATCAGAATAAATGATTTCCACTTCATTATCTATTCTTGAAAAAAGTAAAAGAATGATTAGATATACTCATTTTCAATACATCTAAATTATTAATTTTTATATGTATTTATATCATAAAGTTTATTGAAAAAGTAATATAATATTACATTTTTAATAAAATATATTGAAAATTTATATATAAAAATGTTATTATTTACTAAAGGGGTGATTTATATGACTAATTTTATAAGAATGGTTGGAGCTGAAATCAAAGGAATAAAAAATGTTAATTTTGGAAAAATAGATTTTAAAACTAATTTTATAGAAAACCTAAAATTAGACTTAGGAGATGTAACAGGAATTTATGGACAGAACGGTTCTGGAAAAAGTTCTTTTGTTGATTCAGCTGCCTTATTAAAAGATTACCTATCAGGAAATAATTTAATTGAATATTATGACCTAATAAATATAAATTCAGATAAATGTAAATTACTATTTAATTTTTTCTGTAGTATAAATAATAAAAAATATTCTATTTCTCTTACTTTTTCTCTAACAAAAATTGAAAATAAAGTTTTTGTTTCTGATGAAAAAATAAGATATAAGGAGCTAGAAAATGAAGAATTTGGTAATCTTAAAACTCTTATAGAAAGTTCTAAAAATACTTTATTAGGTACTTCTTCTACTTTTGACAAGTTTATAAAAGAAAATGAAGTTGATTTAAAAGTTTGCAAAAAAATTTCAGAAATAAACGGGCATTCTTTTATTTTTTCTAATGACTTTCTTGAACTTTTAAATAAAAAATCAAATGAATTTATACCCATATTAAATATTTTATATGCACTTCAAAAATATGCAATTATAGATTTATTTGTTATAACAAATAAAAATATTGGAGTAATAAACCTAGCAAATGTATTCCCACTAACTATGAAAACAGATCACACTTCTGGTAGCTTTGTTATTACCAAAAAAGAAATTATTATAAATGAAAATTTATATAATGAAATAAAAAAAGTTATAGATCAAATAAATATTGTTCTAAAAACAATTATCCCTGAAATGCAATTAGGTTTAGAAATAATAAAAAAAGATTTTATTTCAAAAGATGAAATTAATATAATTCTTGAATTACTTTCTATAAGAAATGGGCAAAAAATTTCTATTAACAATGAATCAGAAGGAATAAAAAAAATAATATCGATACTTAGTGCATTAATTGCTGCATATAATGATGAAAAAGTTTGTTTAATAGTTGATGAATTTGATGCTGGTGTTTTTGAATATCTATTAGGTGAACTTCTTTATGTATTATCAAGTGGAATAAAAGGACAAATTATTTTCACATCTCATAATTTAAGAATAATGGAAAAACTTGATAAAGATTCTATAGTCCTTACTACTGTTAATCATGATAACAGATACACAAAATTTAAACATATAAAGCCTACAAATAACTTAAGAGATGTTTACATAAGAGAATTAATTTTAAATGAACAAAAAGAAAAATTATATGAGAAAACCAACAATGGAGATATAGAGTTTGCCCTATATAAGGCTGGTGTTTTTAATGAAAGAAAATAAACTTATATTAGTTCTTGTAGAAGGAAAAAGCGACCAGACAGCTTTAAACTTAATTGAAAAATTTTGTGAAAATAATAGAGCTCGGATTTACATAACTAAAGGTGATATTACATCTGATTTCAAAACAACTTATAGTAATTGTGAAAATATTTTAAAAGATTTTATAAAAAAATTCATAGATGAATATGGATTAGAAAAAAAAGATATATTGCAAGTTATCCATATTGTTGATACTGATGGAGCTTTTATTCCTGACTCCAATATTGTATTGAATAATAATGCTAACTCTACCTTATATTATTTAGATCGTATAGAAACAAATAATGTAAAAAAAATTATAGATAGAAATAATAAAAAAATTTCTATCATAAGTAAGCTTTGTAATACATCTAAAATATATAAAATTGACTACAAAATATTTTATATGTCATGCAATCTAGATCATGTTATACATAATGAGATTAATATCGCTGATGCTAGTGATAAAGTTAAAAAAGCTTTTGAATTTAGAGAAAAATTTTTAGATGATAAACAGGGATTTATTAATTTTTTTAATTCCAGTTCTTTCACTGTAAAAAGAAACTATGAAGACAGCTGGGAATTTATAAAACAAGGATTAAATTCTCTTAATAGATATAGTAATGTTTTTCTTTTTATCGATGAAATTCTAAGTTAATGAATACTCAATTAAAAAAACAAAACTCACGGACGAATTTGTCCGTGAGCTTCAATTAAAATAAAATATTATCGCTATCTTTATAAGATCCGCCACATGTTGTTATCTTATCTATCTTTTCCATATCTTCATCAGAAATTACAAAATTTACATTTAAGTTCGCTTTTATTCTCTCTTTTGTTACACTTTTTACAAGAGGAATTACATTATGCTGAAGAGCATATCTTATACATAACTGAGCTATACTTACTCCATATTTTTCAGAAAATTCAACTAATTCTTTACATTCAAAAACTTTTCCATTTGCAAGAGGACTGTAACCAGTTACTACAATATCTTCCTTTTTACAAAAATCTCTTATCTCTTTTTCAAGACAACTTGGATGGAACTCTATTTGGTTTACCATTGGCTTTATCTCACAATTTTCCATAATCTCTTCCATATGATGAACCTTAAAATTGCTTACTCCAATAGCTTTTATCTTTCCTTGCTTGTATAAATCTTCCATAGCCTTCCAAGATTCTATATTTTTTTCAATATAGTTATCATGATATTTCACAGGTCTTGGCCAATGGATTAAGTATAGATCCAAATAATCTAATTGTAAATCACTTAAAGTCTGATTAAAAGCATCTATTGTTTCCTGATATCCTCTAACATCATTCCACAATTTACTAGTTATAAATAGATTTTTTCTATCTACATTACTTTCTTTTATCCCTAAACCAACTTCTTTTTCATTTCCATAAATTGCTGCACAATCAATGTGAGTATACCCACATTCAATAGCAGCTTTAACAGCCTCTACTGTTACTTTTCCCGTTGGAGCCTTCCATGTACCAAACCCTATTTCTGGCATTAAAATTCCATTGTATAATGCTATATTTGTCATACTATCTCCCCCCTTTTCAAACTTATTTTTTCTTACCTCTTTTCTATATCCCATTATATCATGCTTCTAATTTTGATAAAATATCTTGCAAAAAATTAATTTCAGTGTTAATATATGTGCATAAACACATATTGGAGTATAAAAATGAATGATTACAATTTAAAAAAATCTCTTGGTTTCAAATTAGATAGAGCAGCAAGACTTACTACTTTAAATTTTAATAAAAATTTAAAAGAAAACAATGTGACTTTAACTGCAGAACAGTGGGGTATCATCAATTTCTTACTTGAAAAAGACGGAATAAATCAAAATCAAATAGGAAAGCTTATTAACAAAGATCATACTTGTGTTTCTAGACTTGTTGATACTTTAATAAAAAAAGGAATTATAGAAAAGAGTTCATCAGCTGAAGATAAAAGAGTAAATCTAATTTATCTTACAGAAACTGGAAAAGAATTACGAGATAACATTGTTGGTACTGTTGAACACAGTCTTGATAAAGTTTTTCAAAATGTTAATGAAGAAGAAAAAGAGATTTTTTCAATTGTTTTAGATAAAATTATAAAAAATTTAGAGTGAAAACTCTATTTTTTTTAGATATATATGTGTTTAACCACATAATATATTAATAAAAATTTTTTAATAATAGATAGATGGAGGAAACAAAAATGAAAATATTAGGAATTTCTGCTGGAACTAAAAACGGAAATAATGATGCTATGTGCAAAGAAGCTCTTATGGGAGCCAAAGAAATGGGAGCTGAAGTTGAATTTATAAGACTTCATGACCTTGATTTAAAACATTGCACTGGTTGTATTGCTTGTGTTAAAGCTCTGATGAGTGGTAAAGGAAACATATGTGCTTTGAAAGATGACTTTGAATGGCTGAAAGATAAGATGTTTGATGCTGACGGAATTATTGTTGCTGTACCTATTTTTGAAAAGGGAGCTGCTGGAATTTTTCACACAGTTGTAGACCGTTTTGGACCTAGAATGGATTATGGAAATAATGTAGTCGCTAAAAAAATAGCTGAAGAAACAGGTGGAAAAGAACCTGATCCAAGACATTTTAAGAAAAAAGTTATTTCTTATATAAGTATTGGAGGATCTGACTGGGTAACAAGAGCTCAATGCGATTGTGAAATGCTTTCAATGACACCTATGTGGACAACTATTGACAATGAAGTTTTTCCTTGGTCAAAAAATATAATAATGGAAGATGAAAAAGTAAAAAAAGTTCACGAGATAGGAAAAAATATTGCCTTAGCAGCAAAAGATATTGAAAATGCTGAATATCAAGGTGATAAAGGAATGTGCCCTCACTGCCACAGCAGAAATTTCTACTTTCATAATGATGGATCAGTAAGTTGCTGCTTATGTGGAATTAAAGGTAAAATGGAAATAGAAAATAATGAGATGAAATTCGTTTTCCCTGAAGAACAATTAGAACATGCTCACAACACTCTTTCAGGAAAATTCATCCATATGAATGATATTAAAACTAATGAAAGTAAACTTATGGAAAATAAAAAAAGTGAGGAATATAAAAATCGTCTTAACAAATATAAAAGCTTCATAGAACCTTCTAAACCTACTAAATAAATTTAAAATCTCACGGACGAATTTGTCCGTGAGATATATTTCCTATTTAGTCTTTTTTCTTCCTCTTTTGCTAGGAGTATTAAGTCTATCTTCTAGATCTTTACCTACTTTAAATTTAATAAATTTTTTAGGAGTCATTTTTACAGGTTCTCCTGTTCTTGGATTTCTTCCTTCTTTTCTCTTAGTTTCTCTTCTTTCAAAAGTTCCAAGTCCTCTGAATACTAATACTTCATTTTTTTCTAAGGCCTCTTTCAGAGTTTCAATAAAAAGCTCAACTTGTCTTTTAGATTCTTCCATACTTGCTAAATTTGCATTTTTCATCCATAATTCTGCGAATTCTCTTTTTACCATGTTTTATCCCTCCGAAATATAATAATATATGTCTATATTATAACATAAATTATTTAAAATCAAGGATTTTTTAATAAAATATTATTATATTACTGCTATATTAAAAATAACATTTAATTCCGTGATAATTTTATCAAAAAAATAGTTTAATTTCGTGATAATTATGATATAATACAAGTGTAAATTTCGTGATTTTTAGGAGGTGTATTATGCTAGAAAGAAAATTATATAAGTCTTTATTGGAATGGAAAGATAAATATAAAGGTAGTACAGCTCTTCTTATAGATGGTGCAAGAAGAATTGGAAAAAGTTATATTTGTGAAGAATTTGGAAAAAACGAATATAAAAGTTATATACTTGTAGATTTTGGAAATATATCAAAAGAAATTATAGATGTCTTTGAAAATGAAAGTACAAATCTGGATCTGTTTTTTATGAAACTTTCAGCTTTCTATGGAATAAGATTATATGAGAGAGAAAGCTTAATCATTTTCGATGAAGTGCAGCAATTTCCAAGAGCAAGACAGCTTATAAAATACCTGGTTAAAGATGGAAGATATGATTATATAGAAACAGGTTCTCTCCTTTCTCTAAAAAGAAATGTAGAAAATATAATACTTCCATCAGAAGAAAAACATATAGAAATGTTTCCGCTTGATTTTGAAGAGTTCTTATGGGCTTTAGGTGATACAACTACAGTTCCTTTACTAAAAGAATTTTTTAATAAAAAAATGCCTTTAGGACAAGCACTTCACAGAAAAATTATGAATGATTTTAGACAATATATTTTAGTTGGCGGAATGCCACAAGCTGTTAATAAATATTTAGAAACTAAAAATTTTGCAGATGTAGATGATATTAAAAGAGATATCTTAAATTTATACAGAAATGATATTGGTAAATTTGCAAAAGGATATGAAAACAAAGTTATTTCAATCTTTGATGAAATACCAAGTCAGCTTTCTAAAAAAGAAAAAAAATATAGATTAAGTGCTATATCAAAAGAAGCTAGGTATAGAGAATATGAGGATTCTTTTATGTGGCTAAACGATGCGATGATTACTAATACTTGCTATAATTCTACAGATCCAAATGTTGGATTTAATTTAAACAAAGATTCTTCTACAAGAAAGTGCTATATGATGGATACAGGGCTTTTAGTTACTCAAACTTTTATGGATGGAGATTATACAGAAAATGATTTATATAAGGCTGTTCTATTCAACAAATTGAACATAAACGAAGGAATGCTTATGGAAAACATTGTGGCTCAAGTTTTAAGAACCAATGGACATAAATTATTTTTCTATTCTAAAAGTGATAATGAAAATAGGGAAAACAACATGGAATTAGATTTCCTCATAAAAGATAAAGAAAATTTAAAGAAAATAGCTGTCATAGAAGTAAAGTCATCAATATATAAAAAACATTCATCCCTTGATAAATTTAGAAATAAATACAAAGACAGAATAGGAACTTCATATATTCTATATCAAAAAGACCTGATGATAAAAGATGGGGTAATACATCTACCAATTTATATGAGTATGTTTCTTTAGTAAAATAACTCCTGCTAAAAAGCAGGAGTTATTTAATCTTAAATCTTCTCTATTTAAAGAGATGCAGCCCTACGGCCTTCAATATTAATTTACATCTTTTGTAAAATCTTTTCAATTTTATTAAGATACTTCTCTAAATCTTTAAGTGTATTTTGATCAATATCTTTATCTTTTAAATTATTTAATTTCACCTGAATTCCTGAAACCTTCTCAGTAAAATTAGAAAAATCTACTACAGGTACTACAACAGTATTTTCTGTTTCTTCAGAATTCTTAAGCTCAAGTAACATAGTATTTTTTATATTCTTAAAATCAGCCTTTGTTAAATTTTCATTTTCTATTCTTTCTAAAAGATTATCATTGTCATCTATAAATTGAATATCATCATCAGATAAAGTTGAAATTAGTTTTTTAGAATGTTCGCTTTCACATTTAGAAAAAACTAAAAATCTCTTTCTGTATCTTCTTGCAGTTCTTTCATTAACATTTATATACTTAAGATATTCATTGTAGTATGTTGCCTGGTTACTAGGATCCTCATCTAAAAGCTCAAAAACTTCTTGAAGATGTTTTCCCATCCATAATGCACCATTAACACTGAAATTAACAAATTCAAGAGCTTTTTCTTTTAACTTATTATTAAGCTCTTCATACTCTGTAATATTAAGAGCATCTAAGTTTTCCATTTTATCTATATTTATTAACTGTGTATTCTTTTCAACTACAGTAACATTTTTATCCTTTATAGTATCTTTTACTTCATGTCTAAGATTTGCCAGAGCAATTTTTACTTTATTTTGTTTTGCCATAATTCTTCCCCTTCTATATTAAGCACTCAGCAATTAATTTTTTAAGTATATTTTGCATAGTTTCTTGAACTTCCACAAGTCTTTTATCTTCGCTTTCCCAAATTGATTTACTTTTATGAACTAGCTGCTTAATTGCAGTAAGCTCTTTAACAGGTTTTGGAAGATATATAGTACTGTCTTTTAATTCCTCAGCCATTTTTTCATAATATGCTCTTTCTACAACACTATCTAAATATTTATTGAAAACTATACTTGAAACCTTATCAGATCCAAGTTCTCTTATTACTCTTGTTACCCCTTGAATTGTAAACTTATCTCCTGAACACGGAATAACAAGTCTGTTTGTATAATTAAGCACTATCTGGTCAACTTTTTTAGTAGGCACACTGTCTATAACAACACAATCATAATTATCTTTCAATTTATAGAATAACTTTCCAATATTCTCTTCAAATTTCTTATTTCCATCTAAAGAACTTTCAAGAGGAATAAAGTCAAGATTTTCTCTTAAATTTACAATTAATCCAGTTTCATTTTTAAGCCAATATTTTAATCCCTTTGTTCTGCTGTTTAAAATTAACTTCTTATCATCATAAGTATCATAAGTTTTTAAATCCTCTTCTTCATCAGCCTGAAGCAGCATATCAAGAACATTGTTCTGAGGGTCTGTAGTAAGCATTAAAACTTTAAATCCAGCACTTGCAAGTCCAGTTGCAATAGAACATGCAAAGAATGTCTTTCCAACTCCACCTTTTTCAACTTTAACAGTTATTACTGGAAGAGCTGTTCTTATATATTCTGGACTATATATATTTATAATTTCTTCGTTTCCCATAACTTCCTCCTGCTTAAATTGCTTAAAAATAATTTTATCTTCAGAAACTGTCATATCGACAACTTTATTATTCTCTAATTCCCAGTTCTTAACAACTCCAGAAGGAATATATAGCTTAAAAGAATTTCTGGATTTGTCATAGTTTGCTTTTACAATAGATATAAGCTTTATAAGCTTACCTTTTAATTTTGAATTTTCCTCCAGTATCTTAGAATCATTTAAATAAGGATGTATTGTAAGAACATCATCAATATATTCTAAAACAATATCTCTATTATCAGGAGAAAGCTTTAAGATCTCTGCATGATCATTTGTTAAAGTTATACTGGCAAAATTCAATCTGCCATCTTTTTTATAACTAAGAACAACATTTTTTTTCATAAATAAATCTCCCTCATAAATTTGTCACGGACAAATTCGTCCGTGACAAAATATTAAAATATTACCGCTAAAAAAGAGTTATAATCTTCCTCAGTTTCAAAAGTCATCTTAATTTTCTTTCCTCTAAGATTAATAACCGCCTTTATGCTTCCATCAGAGTTGTAATGTAAATACATAATATCACCCCTTCTATTGAGTTTTTAAGAAAAGAATGATATAATATTACTGCCAAGTGATATTTATATCATTTTTAGACTGTTTTACTCCCCAGTGAAATAGTCTTTTTTCTTATACAGAAATTATAGCATAAATTCAGTTTAATGTCCAACCGAAATTTATAAATTTTTAACCTCACGGACAAATTCGTCCGTGACTATCTTTTAAATTTATTCTTTTCTAATTTTTTTTCTATTTCATTCAGTATATCTTTAGTTAATTTCCCTAAAGGTTCATTTTCTCTTATTTTAAATTCATAAGGTGCTCTTATTAACTCTTTTAATTTTTTAAGTACTTCATTTTCATCATCTTTTTCAAAAAGCATCTTAATAGATTCTAAATAACTTTCATTTCCTCTAAAAGTAATATCTTTTATCATTTGTAATACATAATCATTATGAACCTTGTATACTTCTTCTAATTTGAAAGTATCTATATCCTTTTTTATTAATTCCTCCAAAATACCACTGGTTCTTATATCCAATTTTATGTCAATATCTTTAAGTTCCATATCCATATATGTACTTATCTCATTTCCTAATATAAAAACAGCATTTTCTCCAAACTCTTCTATTCTTGGATTTATCTTTACTTCTTTATCATTTTTAAAATTTCTATTGCAAACAGCACAGGCAGGAATAAAGTTATAAATATTTAATGCTAAATAAGGATATTTTGATTGAGAATAAAAATGATCCAGATCAGCAGTGCTGTAACTTTCATTATAATTTGTAATATACTGTCTACCACAATACGGACAAGTTTTAACATTTAATTTACTTAAAACTCTATGTCTTAAAGATACAATTTCATCCTCTTCTTTATTATTTAATATATTATCATAATCAAAAATATACTTAAAAAAATGCTTATATTTTAGTTTTCCTTTATCTTTTTTGGCTTTATGAGCAAAAATATTTTTTAATATTTTCAATTTTTCATTTAAGTCTTTTACTTTTTTTTCAATTTCAGTTCTCTTTAAATTTATAGTTAATCCTTCTCTAAAGTATGAAGAACATATAGTATTATATCTCTCTAATAATTCATTCTTTTTTAATTTTAAAGGAATTATAACTACTTTTTCAAAAGGAAGTTCTATTTCTATTTCTAGAAATTCTTCTGAATATTCTTTGATAAGCTTTTTTAAATCTTCCCCTATAAGATAATCTTTTAAATTCCTTTCAATATTATTAATAACTTCTAAAATAGCTACTTTTTCTATTATTTTTTGATCCCCTTCAAGTATACTTTTGCATTCCTTGATTTTGTTTAATACTTTTTCTTTTATTTCTTCGAAATAGAAATCAATAACTTTTTCATCTAATTCATCTAACTTCAACATTTTTCTCTTCCTTTAATTTTTTTATTTCTTCTTCTAAAAACTTAATTCTCTCTTCTTTAGAGAAAGTTTTCTCATATAATTCTTTTAAACTGCTTCTTATTAAAGGTTCTTCTATATTATTTATTAAAAATTGTACTTCTTCCTTTTCTTCTGGTAATAACTGTCCATTTTCTTTTAATTTTTTAGCATATTTTTTAATTTTTTCTCTTGTAAACTCTCCAAATAATGATTCTAAGTTAAACTGAAATTTAAAAATCTTTAAGAGATTATCACCAAATGGGTTTTCAGTTAAATCTTTTATTTCAAAATTTTCTATTCTTTTTATGTTTCCTTTTGGTATATCTCCAATCAAAAGTGGGGTATGAGAGGATAAAATAATTTGTGCTTTTCTTCCCTTTAACCATGTACAATTATCTATAACTATCTCCAATAGTTCTATCGCTCTTCTTTGCCACTCTGGATGCAAAAAACCCTCCAGTTCTTCTAAGAAAAAAATAATATTTTTTCCTCCACCATTTAGATCAATTTTATTTTTAAGATCAAAAATCTCTTTCAATAAATACAATAATATAAATTCCCCACTACTAAATCCTTCTTTAAATGTATATTTGAAAAACTGATATCTTATTCTTCTCTCTTCAGATATTTCCTTTGCAAAAGTTTCATTTTTTTGATAAGGTATTTCTAAATATTTATTTCCTACTATATAACCTTCTTTTATGTTCTCTAAAATTTTAAGAAAATAATCTTCTTCAAAAGTTATTCTTTCTATTGCTAAAGAGGGGGAAAATTTTTCCTTATTTTCTTTTGCTTTTTCCATTTCATCAGTATAGTCTTTTACTAATCCTTTTAAAGTAAACAACTGATTTTTTAACCAATCAACTAGTGTATCATTCTTACTTCTTTTACCTAATTGTTTTATAACTTCTTCAGAAATTTTCTTATTCTCTATATCAGTTACTATTAAGTCTGAAATATATTTCCAAATATTTAATATAAAACTTTCTTTAAAATCCATTTCTTGTTTTTCTAGCAAAATATTTATTTTTTTATAAATATCTTTATAATTTTTAGTACTTTCATATTCTGAAAATTGCTCTTTTAAAGTAAAAACTAAAACACCTTCTGCTTTTATTTTTCTTAGTTTTTCTTTTAGGCTTGTATATGGAATTTTTTTTATAAAAGTATCTCCATTATCTATTATAAATTTAGAAATATCTTCAAGATTTCTTTCGTGAAGAATATTTATGAAATCTCTTCCTGTTATTAATTTATTTTTTTCTTCATTAAGTGAGTAATTATTTAATTTATTTTTCAAAGAAATATCAAAAACATTTAAAATATTACTTTCTACCATCGGAGTTATATCATTAGTAAAGTAAATATATTTGCTGTGTCTAACAAAATTATTTCTTAATTCCACTGCAAATTTAGATTCCAAACTTTCTGATAAAATATATTTTTCTATATTGGTTTCAATACCTATTTCTTTATTTTCTTTAAAAACTAAAATATATTTTTTTTGTTTTCTATATTCAGAAGATTTCAATCTCAAAATTTCTTTTATTAAACTTGTTTTTCCACTTCCATTATTTCCTATTATACAAGATATATTACTTATTTTCTCACCAAAATAATTATCTGGAATCTTGTTATTATTTTCCTCCATTTTCAAAAAATATTTTTCATCTTGTTTCTCAACTTTAAAAGTATAATTTTGATTAAAATTAATATCTTGGTTATTTTTATCTCCAAATTTTTCTATCCAAAAATAAACTAATTCCATCTTATTTCCCCTTTTTATAATACTATTAATTTGTCACGGACAAATTTATCCGTGACATTTTTCTAATTTACTATTTTCTTTCCTTTATCAGTATTATTTTCTGGATACTCACTTAAAAATTTTCTAATTTTATCTACTTCTTCTTTCTCCTCTTCCGTAATTATTTCTTGATATTTTTCAGTATATTCTTCTTCTGCCAGTTCTTTTAAATCTTCAAAGGAAAGTCCATCATGGTTAAAAAATTGATTTGGAACTGTTACCTCCTCTTTTGTGATATTATTTTTCATAAGAACTGCATCACCTTCTGAATATCTTATCTCGTAACATGTAGAATTATATTTTTTTATTTCATCTTTCAAATCTATTTTTTTATTCAAAACTTTTGATAACTTATCAGCCATATTATATGCTTCTATCCTATCAAAATATACGATATGCTTAGCCACTGTCCTGTTATTTGGAGTCTGCCCCACAATTGTTATACTTAATTCTTCTCTAACTATATCTCCAGGAAATGTCACTAAAAAATCTGTAGCAAAATATCTAAATTCTCCTCTGTCTTCTAGTCTTTGAAGCTCTATAACTGCACCTTGTCCTGTAGAAGCTTCAAAAATATAATATGCTACTATCTTTTCTTCTGCTTTGCAAATATATATTTCTCTTGAGAACTCAACATTTTCATTTCCTTTCTCAAGTTGTGCTGCACAACTTCTAAAATATTCCTTCCCCTCTTCATCTAAAAAATTACTTTCTTTTGGATCTTTAACAATTTCTAAATCACAAGAAGGAATATAAATTCTTTCTATAGATTCATTTATCTCTTTCAAATTACCATATATTTCTTTCTTTTCTAAATTTGTCATCTCTTCCCCTTTTATTACAAACATTTTAAAATCTTTTTCACCCAAATTATACCATAATTTCTTTTTTTTCATATAACAATATAATTTTATAGATATCACGGACAAATTTGTCCGTAACCACTAATAAATTTTAATGAAGATATTTGAAAATGTTTTTCTACTTTCTACATATACTGGAAAACAACGGAGTAAAAGTGCCACTTCGTCGCTATAAAAATGCCAGTCCATCGCTCAAATCGTGCCAAAATTATTTTTTGCATTTTATAATTTATTTTATATGACTGATTTATTTTTATATCCTAAATAGAAATAATATAAAATATGCAGTATAATATGATTATATTAAAAAGAGAAAGGAAAAAACTAAATGCTTAAATTAACAACCATGATATCAGCCTGGTTATGGGCTGGAATATTTGGATTTATCTATACCATTTTTTATTATTGGAAAGAAATTAAAAAAGCTAAACTAGATACAATACATTTCTGTGTATTATTTCTTATCTTTTGTTTTGGAGGAATATTTCTTTTCATAACTGCTCTTATATCCTGCTTAAAAAAAGAAGACAATGAAAAAATAATGAGAGATCTAGAAACAATAAAAGAAAAAATAGATGATTTAGTTGAAGATATAAGAAAATTTTAGTTGAGGAGATAAAATGGCTGTAAAACAAACTGAAGCAAATAAAAAATGGCAGGAAAAAAATAAAGAAAGAGCAAAATATCTATCTGACAGAAGCAGAGCTAGAAACTTTCTAAAAAAAGCTATAGTTCTTGAAGATATAGAAGAATTTGAAGAAATTCTAAAAGAAAGAAGAAGAGAATTAGAAGAAAAAATATAAAAAACAGGTGATAATATGGAAGATATTAAATTAGTTATTGTAATTCAATGTGAGGTTGCTAAAAAAAGATGCAGCAGTATTCATTGTATGCAGTCTTTTTTTAATAGAGAACATAGCTTTGAAAACTATCCCTCAGATAAGAATATGAAGTTTTTAACATTTAATTGTGGAGGCTGTAATGGAAAAAGTGTTAATACATTTTTAAACCATGTTACTAAAAATTTAAATAGAGATAAAGGGATAGAAAAAGATAATGTGGTTATCCACCTTGCAAGTTGTATAGCTTTTGATAATCACCATTCTGACAAATGTATGTTTATAGATTATATTAAATCTCAAATAATAAAGGCTGAATATAAAAATATAGTAGAGGGAAGCTATCTTTCAAAAATGGCTTCAAAAAAAAGAGAAGAGGGAATATATAAAAAATATTAGAAAATTGGAGGGAAAACAATGGCAGAAATAGATAAAATCCATAATTTTGCAAAGAAATGGCTTGGTGAATTTAAAAATCCAATGGTTTCCTACGAAAAACTTGTTTCTCATAATTTTGGAGAGGAATATTCTGAGCTTGGATTTCAAGTCTATTGTGGACATATTTTCACTGAAAAATACGGAAAAATAAACGATCCTAAAGTTTTTAAGGAAGCTCTTAAAGATATAACAGATATCAATCTTCTTGGATCTGCAATATATTCAAAATGGAATTATTTCAATTCTTGGGCATATAGCGGTGCTGAAATTCTTGAAGATAAAAATCGTGAATGGTTTATTATTTCCTTAGAACATCTTGCAAAGCTTTCTGAAATTAAACCTTACGGAAATATTAAAAAAGTAAAAATCATATCAAATAGAATTTCATCAGAGCATTACATATTTAATCCAGAAGATGAGATACAACAATCTCTTACAATAGAATCTGATGGAAATATTTGGTTTTCAGCATATACATCTGAAAAAAGAAAAGATGGAAAATACAGGAAAAACAGAATGCATAACTTCAGAATTAATCCAGCTGTTACAGAAAATATTATATCTGACATCTCATCTTATCTCTGTTATTACGATATTACTGAAAATTATGAAACAGCAGAATATTCTGTGTGGACAGTGGAAATAATCAATCAAGAGGGAAAAATCTATAAGCTTAATAATCATTTCATTTTCATTGATAATGTTAATCATGAGGAATATATTTCCAACAAAATCCGTAGAGCTTTAAAAATACCTGATCTATTTTTATTTGATGGAAAATTTGAAGAGGATATAATAGATAGAGTTGTCGTTGATTATCATAGAATCACAAAAGTAAATACTAAAAGAGCCTTTGATAAAGAGAAGAAACCATTTGACTGGAACTATACAGAAAAACTTATTGTTGACAGAGAAACTAAAACTATAGAGCATATTCAAGATATTGGATTAGGCTGCACTGTTTCTAAGAAATATACTTCTAAAAATGAGATAGACGATATCCTTGATGGATTAGATATAGATTCACTTTTAGAAAAAGATGTAATAGAAGAAAAATATTTGGATTTAGAAATTATACCTTTTGAAGAAAGAAAATATACTATAACTGCTACTTTAAGAAATGGCGGAGATAAAAAAATCTCAGGAACATTTGATAAAAAAGGACTTCCTTATGGTTGGGAAGATTTTGCAGAAGCTGTTTTTAGTTTTATCACTTTCTATGGATATGGAGAAATATTAAGCTCTGCTGTATACGGAAAAAATCATGACGATATTATTCTATGTTATGTAAAATTCAAAAATGGACATAAAACTTATAACTATATTTCTGATTTTGATAATATTGAGGTTGGAGATAAGGTAGTAGTTCCTGTGTGGGACGATGACCACGAAACTACAGCTGAAGTAGTTAAGATAGAATATATTTCAGAAAAAAAAATGACTATTCCAATAGAAAAAATTAAGCATATTATCAGAAAATGTTCAAAAAATTAATTTGCTGGAGGAGAATCATGAAAAATGAAAAGCAAGAAAAAATTACACTCTCTGATATTACTTATGAAATTTTATATTTAAGTCATATTGCTGCCCTACACAATTTAAGAAAAGAAATAAAAGATAGAACTTATAAAATTTTAGATGAAGAATATGGATTAACTAATGGAAGAGGATATAGTGATTTCTATCTCCCTTATTCACATCCAAGATTTTCTTTTGATGATTTTTTAGATTTAAATCAATATGAAAAAATTATAAAACCACATAGATTCAAAAACTTATCAGATAGAATCTTCAGTGATAAAGTAGAAGCAACAGAAGAAAAAATTATGAAATTAAAAGAAAATTTGCAAGTTGTAAATAACCAAATAAAAATTCGACCAGATAATAAAAACTATCATAGAATTAAATTTATGCTTGAAGTTAAATTAGAAAGACTCAAAGGAGATCTTCCTGAACTTTCTATTGAAGAATTAAGGGATCTAGTTAGAAAAAACGGATATATGAATGAAGATTTTGAAAGAGAATTAGAATTAGGAAAAAGATTAGCATTATAACAATCCTTGCAGGAAGAGGGAGATAAAATATGAAAAATATTATTTATTTAAATGGAAGTGCAGTACATCCTAAAACTTCTAACAATAAAGTAATAGTCCATATTTGCAATGACGAAGGTCGTTGGGGTGGTGGTTTTGTTCTTGCAATTTCTAAAAGATGGAACGAACCTGAAAAACAATACAAAGAATGGATAAGAAGTGGAGAAGGAAAACTTGGAGAGATTCAATTTGTTCCTGTAGAAAAGGATATAGTTGTAGTTAATATGATAGCTCAAGAAAGTTTTGTAAGTTTTATTAATCCTGTAGCTGTCAGATATGAAGCCCTTAAAAAATGTCTGCAGCAGGTTTCTGATTCTATAAAAGGAAATGAAGTTTCAGTCCATATGCCAAGAATAGGATGTGGTATTGCTGGAGGAAGATGGGAGAATATAGAGCCTATTATCATAGAAACATTATGCAATAATGATATTCAAGTCTATGTTTATGACTATACAGTATAAGATCTTAAAGGAAGAGGATTTTTATGGTAAAATTCTTGAAAAAAATATTTAAAAAAATTGACAGCAAATATGAAGAAAAGGAAAAATTGAAAGAGAAGGAAAGAAAACTTCTAAAAATAAGAATGGCTGCCTATAATTTAGGAACTAAAAGTGCATTAAAACCAAAGGAAGTTTTTTGGCATATAACTTTTCCTAAAATATTAAAGTTTTCAATGCTTGGTACTAAATATTCTATAATCGGTATTATAACTATTGGGGGAATAATAGGAGGAGTTCTTCTCCTTTTAGGAAGTTCTATCTATGCAATATTTTTGTATGTAGCTCTTCCAATTATTATAATTTCAATGGTTTTTTGAATACTATATTTCTTATAATTTCTCACGGACGAATTTGTCCGTGAGAAATTTTCTAAATAACTTTCATGCAAGTTTTTCTACCTCTTAACATCTCGTAAAATTCATCAATGGACTTGCATAACTCTTCCAATTCCTCATTTTCAATATATCCAACAGCTTTTTTATAAAAATTCATTTCTTCTCTTAAGCCATCAGAAACTATTAAATCAAGGGGATTATTTTCCTCTTCCATTGTTTCAATATTTTCAAAATACATATCTTGCAATTCATCTAAGCTTCCATCAAAATAAACTTTATTTCCATTAAGAGTATCAACTATTTTTATCATTTTTTTATTTCCTCCGATTCAAAAACATTTTCTATAATTATACTACAAATTCAAAAATATTTTCATATCCTTATTCAAGTTTTAAAAAATTTTTAAATTCAAAAGAAAAAACCAACTATTTGTTATTTTATAACAACTTAGTTGGTTTATTTTTAAAAATTTTTCTCTAATTCTGCTATTTTCGAAAAAGTCCAAACAACTTTTCCTATTTCTTTTAATTTATCTTTCTCTTCTACCAAAATAGCACTATTATCATTTCCCATAAGTATAATTTTTGAAGTAGTAGAAATTATTTTCTTTTTTATCATATATTCATCTTGATATAAAAAAATTCCTATTTCTCCATTCAATATTTCTACATTTTTAGCTATTACTACCCACTCTATAGAAGTAAGTTCTTTTGGTATATTCTCATTATTATTTTCTATTAAAGCTCCAACTAGACTAGAAGGATTATTAAAAAATTTTTTTAAAGGAATAGAAGTAGAGCACACTTCTTTTATCCCAATTGATGGATAATTACCTGCATCTTTTATATTCTTAAAAATTTTAATAGAAATAAAACTTTCATCATCATTAAAACCATTTTTCTTTTGAATGTTATCGCTATCTAAATATTCTAAACTTTTAAAGATTTCTTCTGTATTAAGTTCATATATTTTACAAAGGCTTTTAAGTAAAATAGGATTTACCTTTTCTGTTTTATCCGTTTCTAATCTATGAATTGAAGTCCTACTAGTTTCTACATTCATTTTATCTTTTAATTTTTTTTTAACAAATTGCAAAGACCAGTTTCTTTTTTCTCTTTCAGTTTTTAAAAGTTTTCCTAACCACTCTCTTTTTTCTTTTATTATATTCATTACTATCACCAAATTATTTTTTTTATATAATTTAGTATATATTCAATGAAAAAGAAAAATCTATAAAAAAATAAAAAATTGTTTCATCTATGTAACAAACAGCATTATTTTTTGACTTTGTTACTTTTATGTAATAAAATGATAAAGAGCATTTTCTCATAAAATGCTCTTTCCTTCATCGTATAAAATTTAAATTACATATTTTAAAAGAAATTCATATATTTTTTGAAAAATATATGAATCGGAATTTTATTATACTAAATAATTGTTTTGAAGGAGGCCGATAATGGAAAAGAAACTTTTTACTCTAAAAAAAGAAATTTTGTTTTTTTTAGTCATCCTTAGTGCTCAAGTTTTTGGTGCTAAAGCATACCCTTTCTCTGACAAGCTGGAGTTCTTCTTAGAAATGACCAAAGTTATAGGTGCAACTGTAGTAATGGTTTCAGTAATAGTTGCTGTATACTTTCATAGAGCTGGAAGAAATGATGCACTTGGAACTGCTATTTGGTTTGTTTTTGCTGGAGCTCTTACATTTAGCCTAGAATGGTTTGCTGAACAAGTTGGACTCGTTAGTGGGATCCTATTTTAGTTAAATCAAATAAACGGAGGGAGAACTTTATGATAAATTTTAAACCCCGCAAATTTAAACTTACACTTAACAATAATGATCCCAGTGTTGATCCCTACTTTCAACTTGCAAAAAATGCAAACAATTGGCGAAAAACAGCTTTTAGCTTGATGCTCATAATAGTTCTTTTAATTTTCTTCTTAGCCAATATAGCAATGAAAAGTACTGTAGAAACTTTCATCATTGAAAGAGAAGGTAATAGATACACAGTAGTTGGAAAAGCTGAAGATGTAGCAAGAACTCAAGATAAAGCAACTGATCAAGAAATTATCTACTTCCTTAATGAAGTTATCTATGGAATCAAATCCCTTTCAAAAGACAGCGAAGTATATAACAGAAACTATAAAAAGTCACTTGTATTTTTATCCAGAAGTGCTGCTAAAAAATTTGACAATTATCTGAAAGAGGAAAAGTATGTGGACAAAGTTAAAAACGGAAAAACAGTTGAAATATACTTTAACACTGGAGATAAAATTTCTGACAATACATACCAAATTAGATGGCGACAAACTACATTCTCTAAAACTGGAGAAATTGAATCAAATATAAATTATAGTGCAATAGTTACAATAACATTTACTGACATGAGTGATCCACAAAAAGTATACATTAATCCATTGGGATTAATGATAACAGACTTCTCTCAAAAAGAAGAGATGCTGTAACCGTAAGGAGGACCCCCTATGATTAAAAAGTTATTAATTATTACAATGCTTATATCTACTCTAAATACCTTTTCACAAACAGCAGAAATAAAAAAAGAACCTGCTACTAATCCTGCTGCTACTAACACTCAAACAACAACAGCTACTACTAAAACTACTAATCCTACTACTAACACTAAAACATCAAAAACTACATCTAAAGCTCTGCCTAAAAAAACAACACCTAAAAAAATATCTAAAACAGTTTCTCTGAAATCTGAAGCTCTTAAAAGACAATATGAAAAAATTGTATATAGAGAAGACAGAGTATATGAAGTATACGGTGAACCTCTTATGGCCACTGCACTTGTATTCTCTGAGGATGAACAGATAAAAAATGTTCTTCTTTCTGATCCAGTAGGATGGAAAGCTGTCATCAATGAAAATCAAGTCTATGTTAAACCAGAAGATATACTTTCAAAATCAACTATGTTTATTACAACAACAAAAAGAACATACTACTTCAACCTTCACTCTGAGGGAAGAGGTGCATATAATCCTGTGATTGAGTTCGTATATCCAGATGAAGAACAAGCCATGATTGTAAATTATGAGCTTCTAAAAGAGGAAGAAGAGAAAAAGACATTACACCTTGGTGTAATGAATATTGAAGACCTAAATATGAATTACAAATGGAATAAAAGATACTCTTGGTCACCAACTCAAATTATGGATAATGGTGAAAAGACTTGGATCTTCCTATCACTTACTGATAAAGATGTGCCTACATTCTACATCAAAAAGGATAAGGAGCTTGAAATTGCACTATTCAGGATAAAAGAAACTGCTGATGGACAGAAAGTTTTAGAGGTTGATAAGACATTTAAAGAGGGTATTCTTACTCTTCATAAAAAAACTATTACCATCAAAAACAAATCCAGAAAGTACTAGAAAAGGGAGGTAATCTATTATGAATAAAAAAATTTTTAACCTTCCAAATCCAGATCCACAAGGGAAACAAATCAACTATAAAAACATCATTATAGCTATTGCAGTTCTTGTTGCTATTGTTGTTCTTTCTTTTACAAGTTTCAAAAATAATAAAGACAAAGGAGAGAAAAAAGGAGTTACAAATTCCAGCAGAATTGAAGAATCTGAAACTATATCTTCAACAGAAGAGATGCAGGAGATTGTTAATTCAAACCCTGTAGTCCAAGCTGGAACATATGACAACTCAGAACTTGAAAAATTAAAACTTGAAAAAGAGTATGAACTAAAAATGCTGCAGGAAAAATACAGACAAGAAAGACTTGCTTGGGAACAGGCGAGAAGAAGTGCAGCCCTTACTGTTATCCAAGGAAAAAATACAGATATGGATAATAAAAAAGATGCAAAGCCAATAAATCCATATGCAGGTATTGAGATACCTCCTTTCCCTGATTATCCAAAAGAGGATCCTAACCTTCAGGATCTTAAAAGAGTCTTTGCTGAAAACTCTAAAATCGACGATTTTGTGCTTACAAAACAATTGCAGCCACCTGTTTCAAAGTATGAAGTAAAAGCAGGAACAATTATTCCTCTTACTCTTGAAACTGCTATTAACTCAGACCTGCCTGGAAGAATAACTGCTGTCGTTAAAACTGATGTATTCGACAGTGCAACTGGAACAATACTTCTTATCCCAGCAGGAAGCAGAGTCATTGGAAGATACTCTTCAGATGTGTCTTTTGGTCAGGAAAGAGTGCAGGTAGTATTTAATAGAATTACCCTTCCAAATCAAAAATCAATTAACATTGAATCTATGCTTGGAGTAGATAAACTTGGAGCTTCAGGTGTGACAGATAAAGTTGATACAAAAATGAGAAAAGTATTTGCATCAGTTATCATGTCAGCAATCCTTGGAGTTGGTGCAGGAGCTGTTAAAGAAGATAACGATGATGACAATGATGAATGGAAAAATGATGCTATAAATGGTGGAGGAACTCAAGCGATTAATGTTGGAAATAACTATGCAAACAAAGTTTTAAATGTGCAGCCTTCACTTAAAATCCGTCAAGGATTTACTGTGGGATTATTTGTAGAAAAAGATCTTATTCTTGAAGCATATAAGAGATAGGAGGTCCTATGAAAAAACTAATTTTAATAAATATTTTTCTTGCTCTTACAACTCAGAATTTTGCTGCAAAAATAGTATATGACCCAGCAAACCATAGACAGAATATGCAGAACTACCAGATGATGATCTTACAAAAAATTGAAGAAGCTAAAACAGCGACAGAAAGCATAATCCAAACACAACAACAGCTGGAACAACTGCAGCACGATCTTACAAACCTTGAAGCTTGGTCAGGAGCTTTTCTAGGAGAAGAAAACTCAGCCCTTACAGAAGCTTTAAATGACTTAAATGCAATAAATACAAATTCAAAATCAATTTTAAGAAATGCAGAAAACATTGAGCAAAACTTTGAAATGATTTATGCAACTAAAGAAAAACTTGCAAATATGGATGGAGAAGAACTTGCTAATGAAATGTATAGACTTTCTCAAACCAGAGAAGACAGTATAAAAGAATATTTAAAAACAGCTGCAACTATTCTGGAGCAAAACCAAAAAGATAATGCTAAAATGGCAAACTTTATGGCTCTTACAGATGGAGCAAAAGGAAATCTTCAGGCATCTGTAGCAACTAAAAAAGGAGTTGACCACCTTAATAATAAGATGTCTAGAATGAATGACCTTGAAGCGAAAAAACTGTCTATGGAGGCTGAAAAAATTGCTCAGGAAGAAGCTAAAGAAAGAATTGAAAGTGAAAAAGCTAAAAGACTTCAAAAAATGAGCCCAGAAAGTGAAGCTGCAGCTAATTCTTTTATTAACAAAAAAGGAAAAGGCTGGTAAGAGTCACGGTCAAACTCGTCCGTGAGAAAATTAACAAAAATTTCTTAAATTTTATGTCACGGACAAATTCGTCCATGACAAACAAAAAGCTACGGACAAACTTGTCCGTGAGAAATGGGAGGCCAAACATGAAAAAATTAATTTTAACAGCACTATTACTTCTATCTTTCGCAGCATGTGGAAATGACAGCAAACCTGAAAGTAAATATATGACTACTGAAAAAGAGAAAAAAGAAATCATTGCTAAAATTCTTGAAGGAGATCAAAAAGCAAAAGATAAATGGTATGTAATAGAAAGAAATCTTCAAGAACTTATGGATAATGGAAATGTAGAAGCTGAAAAAGAACTTGCAAAATGGGATGATCTTTTATACAAAGCAGGTCTTTAATTTAATGAGGTGATATTATGGCAACACCACTAATAACACAAATATTTGAAACTCTAGGAACTGATTTTGGAAATAGTATAGAACTTCTTAAACCAGTAGCTATTCATTTACTTGCATGGTTCTTTGCCTTTGAACTATTAACAGGCCTTTATTTTTCACAGGCAGGAACCAATCCACTACTCGTTCTAAAAAGTAAGGTTCAAGTCTGGGTTATACTCTATGTCCTTATATACTACTTTGAAATCCTTATGAACCTTATTAAAGATGTATTCCAATACTTTACTGAAGTAGCAACTGGAGTTGCTCCAGGAAGAATAGAAGATCTTCCTTATCAAATAATAACAACAGCCTATAAGACTTTAAATGCACTTCTTGACCATGTGTCCTGGAGAAAACCTTCAACTTGGGCTCTATTTGTAGGATTTGTTGTTGGACTTTTTATCTTTGCAAGAATATGCCTGACTATTGGAATGGTTGTCCTTGAATACATGATAATGAGCTCTCTTGTAATAGTCCTTATTCCATTTATGATGTTTGAGAAATTAAGATTTGTAGGAGATAAAGTTGTTGGTACCCTTATAAATCTAAACATGAAAATATTTGTTATTCAATACCTCATGTACCACTTCTCGGAATTCTTTAAAGAACCGCTCATGTCAAATAAGGATATAAGCTATACAATAGAAAACTCTTTCTATTGGCTTACAGCTATGGCAATGCTTGCCCTTGTGACTTTAAAAGGAAGTGAAATGGCACAAACTCTAGTTTCAGGAGTTACAACTTTTGGAGATTCTTCAGAACTTGTAGGTATGGCTCGTACTGGTCTTGGAAGAATAAAAGGCACTGTATCTGGCGGAATAACTGCAGGAGTTACAGGAAAAGGAGCAATTAAAGGTGCTAAAGCTGGAAGTGTTGATGGAGCTGTAAAAAATTCAGGTTCTAGTATTAGTTCTACTGTTGGATACTACCTTGGAGGACTTAAAGGTGGTATTAAAGGCGGATATTCTAGTTACTATAACCATAAACATGGAAAGAAAAATTAAAAGAAAGGAGCCCTTATGGAAGAAAAAATCATACTTGATAAACCTATAGAAATAAAAACAGAAGAAATGACTGAAAAAGAAAAAAGATATCAAGAGATTCAAGAAAAAAGAGCCAAAAAGAAAAAACTTTCATTTGAAGATCGTATTTTCCTAAAAGAGATGGAACTTTCAGATTTAAAAATTGCTCGTATGGAGCAGCTTAGAAAAGATAAAGCTAAATGGCTTCTTTCAATCGGTAATGTAGTTAAACCTGAACTTGAAAAAGCCTATGATAAAGATATAGAGGATCTGGATCTTAAAATTGCTGCAGTTCTTCTTTACTCAATAGAAAACTATAAGGAAATCTTAGAGAAGATAGATTTTACTGAATATACTGGAAGAAACTGCAGGGGAAAAGTAATGAGGGTATAGATGACAGGACACATTAACAAAGTTGCTGAAAAAAATATCAATCAGATCCTAAAAGAATTAGATATATACGACGATATCTACAATAAACCTGAAGTAACAGAAGTTCTTATTAACACTAATAAAAAAATATTTACTAAAAACTTAGGAGTTGGTTTTGTGGAAAAAGAGGGAGAAAGTGACAATAGTAAAGTTATGAATTTCTTAAAAACTCTTGCTACACTTGATAGCCAACAACTTACTGAAAGCAACCCTAATATCTCCACAAAACTTATCCTAAGCAACGGCCAAAAAGTAAGAGTTGAAGGAATTATTCCTCCAGCAGCTGCAAACCCATCAATTAATATCAGAAAACAAAGTACTTTTGTAAAATCTCTAGAAAGCTACTTAGAAGATGGATATCTTAGTGAAGAAACTTACAACTTATGCACTAACTATGTTTCAAACTATAAAAATATCCTGATAATTGGCGGAACAGATACTGGAAAAACAACTTTTTTAAACAGCCTTTTAAAAATCATAGAGGACAAAAATGAAAGAACAATCATAATAGAAGATACACCTGAACTTCAAATGAACTCTTCAAATGTAAACAGAATACAAACAATTAAAAATGTCTTTCCTCCAGATAAAGCTCTTAAATACTGCATGAGAGCAGCACCTGAAAGAGTTATCTTTGGAGAGATAAGAGATGGAAAAGCAGGATATGAACTTATATCAGGTTTTAACTCAGGTCATCCAGGAGGGATTTCCACAATCCATGCAGATGACGGCCTTGGAGGCCTTAAAAAACTTGAAATGTATATAAATTCCTCTTTTGGAAAACCAATGAGTGACGATATAGGAATGGCAATCAATGTCCTTATAACTGTAAAAATGAAAAACTATAAAAGATATTTAGGAAGCATTGATATCTGCGAGGGATATAACAGACTTAATAACCAATATATCCTAAGAAATATCTACTCTGCAGATAAAAAAGATGATTTTATAGAAAGAGAGAGAAATCACCTTATAAACTATACAAGAGAAAAACTAAATATTGATGATACTATCCTAAATATCTTAAAAAGAAAAAAACTGGAAGAAATTGAAGACTTTATTTTAAGAAAAATCTAAAAGGAGGAGCATATGAAAAGACAAAGAGTTGATAGATCTGAAACAGCTATTCCATGCCTTCTTATATTTACAAAACCAATTTTAGTGGGAGGACTTCCAAGAAATCTTTTTTACTTTATTGCTGCACTTGCAGTTTTCTCACTAGTAATTCTAAAAAATTTAATTCTTTTTGGAATAATAATGGTTGTCTACTATATCCTAAGAAGAATTAATGCAAAAGATGAAACATACCTTACAGGACTCCTTCGTATGTGCAAGAAAAAATATCTTTCATACTAAAACAGCTGGAGGAAGCCTATGGAACTTTTCTATAAAGCAATATTTATCTCAAAAATATTAATCATTATTCCATTTGTCTTAATAGTCTTTTTAATAAATGCAAAATATAAAGAATATAAGACTTTTAAAGAAAATGAAGATAGAGCATCTTTTGATGAAACCCTTGAATCACCTATTAAAAGAAATAAAAAACCAAAAATAATTAGAATCAGGAAAAGGTGATAAAAATGATCTATATAATGCTAGTTATCACATTTGCCATTCTCTTTATGCTTAAAACCGAAAATGATTATGACCCAAAGTATAAAGATAGAATGACTGACTACATCATAACAAGATATATCTATAAAGATGGAACTGCACTTAACAAAAATGGATCCCTTACAAGAGTTTACAGATATAAATGCGATGATATGGATCATCAGACAAACCATATGCTTTTCCTTTATAGACATATGCTGAATGACATTCTAAAAAGATTTGATGAAAAATTCGTTATAAACTTTGACAGCATCAGAAGACCTGTAAAAGAATATCCTGACAGTAAATTTGAAGAACCAATCTTAAAAGAGATGGATAATTCAAGAAAAAAAGATTATATCTCTGGGAAATATTATGAATCTGAAAACTACTTAAGCATTACATACTTCCCTCCAAATGATAAGGAAAATAAGATAAAATCTTTTTTCATAACATCAGTTTCTGAAAACTATACTGAAGAGATTATAAATAAATTTACTGAAGAATCTGAAACTATCTTAAATCTTTTAAGAGAGCACTTTCTAATACTTGAACAGCTTACAGCTGATGAAACAATAACTTTCTTACATACCTGCATAACTGGAGAAGATAGATTTGTTAAACATATTCCAGGAGAATATATGGATAACTATCTTTCAGACAAAGATATGATTAATGATTTTGACAATATAAGAATTGGAAACAAATACCTAAAAGTAATAGGAATCCTTTCCCATGTAGACCAACATGAATGCGGAATGTTTGATGAGATCAGCAGACTTGGAATCTCTTACAGATGGAGCAATAGATTTATATACCTTTCTGATGAAAAAGCTATAAAACTTTCTAAAGACTATGGAAGAGCTGCAAACAATCAGAAAAAAGAATTCATGGAACAAATGGCAGACAGAGCCCTTAAAGAACAAGTCCTTAACGAATCAAGCTATGCTGAAGAACTTAAAGAACAGGCTCAAAACCTTGCAGATGATACTAAAAAGAAAATCTTTGCAAACGGATACTATACTTTTAATATTGTCCTAATGGAAGAGGATAAAAAACTCCTTAAAGAAAATGTAAAACTTGTAATGAAAACTATAAATGACAGAGGCTTCCAAGCTGTAAGCGAAACTGTAAACTGCTTTGAAAGCTTCTGTGGAACAATCCCAGGAGATGCAGAATATGGTGCAAGAAAACCTCATATTACAACATATAACCTTCTATCCCTTATCCCTATTACTATGGACTGGGACGGAGATAAAATTAACAGACACCTAAAAAAAGAAGCTCTTCTATTCTGTCAGAGCCAAGAAAACAGTTCCTTTAAATTTAATAACCATGTAGGAGATGTAGGACATACTCTAGTTCTTGGTATGACAGGATCAGGAAAATCAGTTCTTCTAAATACCCTTGCATACCAAAGCAGAAAATATGGGTCAAGAATAGTTTTCTTTGATAAAGGTGGATCAAGTAGAGTCCTTACAAGAGCAGTAGGAGGAAAATTCTATAACATAGGAAAAGATAATATATCTTTCCAACCTTTAAGATACATCCATAAAGAATCTGAAAAAGAATGGGCTCTTGAATGGCTTATCTCTATTCTTAAACTTGAAAACTATAATGTTACTCCTAAAGCAAAGTCCCTTCTTACTGAAGCTCTTGCAAATCTTGCAACAACAAGCGAAGAAAATAGAACTATGACATCACTTCTACTTTTGCTGCAGGATAAAGATCTTAATAACATTCTTAAGATTTACACTAAAGATGAGTCAGAGGGAATTTACGGAAAATACTTTGATAACGAAGAAGACGATATTAAAAACGATAACCTATGGCAGGTATTTGAAATGGAAAACATATTTGACTCAAATATGCTTTATCCAATGCTTACTTATCTTTTCCATAGAATAGAAACTGAACTTTTCCCATCAGAGAATACTCCTATGGAAAAAATGACACCAACTTACTTAATACTTGATGAATGCTGGTTATTCCTTGATAACACAATGTTCTCTGGAAAAATAAAAGACTGGCTTAAAACTCTAAGAAAGAAAAATGTATCAGTTATTATGGCAACACAATCACTATCTGACATAGAAAATTCTAAAATAAAGGCTGCTCTTCTTGAAAGCTGTCCAACAAAAATATATCTTCCAAATCCAAATATAGCTCCAGATACAGATATGGAAAGAACATATTATAACTTTGGACTAAATGAGATGGAAATAAATCTTGTAAGAATGGCAATCCCTAAACAAGATTACTATATTAAATCCCAAGGTGGAAAAGTAATAGACCTTAACCTTACACCACTTGAACTTGCATATGTTGCAGCATCCAGCCCAGAAGACCAGGCTATGTGTGAAAGAATCTATGCAGAAGCTTATGATACTGAAGAATTTAATAAGAAATGGAGAGAATACAAAAATGTTTAAGAAAAAAGAAAAATCCACTTACTTTAAATTAAAAAAAACACTAATAAACCTTGGAGCAATACTTATTGTTGGATCTTTTCTTTTTGACTTTGCAAAAGAGAACTTCAGAATAAATGTAAGCGAATCTATCCCAACTGGGATTTATAGGGTATATCCAATAGACACAATAAAAAAAGGTGACTGCATTGTCTTTGAAACAAATAAAAATACAAGAGAATTTATGCTTAAGAGAGGATATATACAGAAAAGTTCAAAAGCATTTATTAAAAAAGTTGCAGGAATGGAAGGGGACATAATAGAAATTGATGAATACCTAAAAATTAATGGTAAAACAATAAAAAAACTTCACACAAAAGATTCTATGGGTAATCCCCTTCCATTAAAAACAGGAAAATATACTCTAAAAAAAGATGAATTCTTTATGCTTGGAGATCATGAAAGATCCTTCGATAGTTCCTACATAGGAATAATAAAAAGGGAACAAATGCTTAAAAAAGCAGAGTTAATCTACTATTTTTAGTATCTAAATCAGTTAATAAAATATTTTAAAACTACAAGGTGGTATTTATGGAAAATAATTTCAATGCTTTAATAGAAACTTTTTTTAATAATAAAAACAATATTACAACAAGAGGAAAAGCTTTAATGGAGTTATCTGATTTCATAGAAAAAGAAGAAGATTATGAAAAATATATCGGAACTTTTTTAGATAAACTTAGCATACTTGAAGATCAAATACTGGAAAAAGAGGGAGAATATTCAACAACTGGAGAAGCATTAGATCGATATATTCTTGCTAAACTTTCCATTTTCTCTAAAGTTTTTGATTTTAAAAGTCTTCTCTTAAAATTTATGAGAACTTATGCAGAAGATTTTATTAATAATTTTTATGAAGAAGATGATTCAAACATTATCACAATAGAAAAAATAGAAGAAATATATGATTATATGGTAAAAAATTTTGAATATTTTGAAACTCTTTCTCCTTTTGAATATACAATCATTAAATATTCACATTTGTTTAATTCTTTAGCTACTTTTAATACTGATTTTAATATTGATGACTACTATCAATTTTTCTTTTTTAATATAAAAGATAAAGATATCAGTCCAATATATGTTACAATCCATGAATTTGGACATTATATTCATACTAACTACAGTAAGGGAAAAATGAATATTGACAGAAAAATTCTAAAATTTTTAAAGAAAACAGGATTTTATAACATAAAAAAAACAGATCCTTATTCTCAAAAAGAAGCACTTGCTGATATTTTAGCAATAGGAATAATGTATAACAGTCCATACGAAAACTGTGATCCATTTAAAGAAATTTCTAAAGAAGATAAAAAAGTATTCAATGAACTTGTTAAGGAAATGCTAAAAGATTTTTATAATAAAATATACCTAAAAAATAAGTAAGAGAGAAAGGAGATAATATGAATAAATTAAAAGCACTAGGATTATTTTTTGCAATTTGTAATTTAGCTTTCTCTGAAGAAACTGTACTCGTACCTACTGACAATGGAGGCTATATAAGAGTTCAAATCTCTGAAATTATGCCACAAGAGAAAAAAGAAAAAATTAAAGAGATAAAAAAAGAAGAAGAAATTAAATCTAAGGAAAAAATAATTGAAAAAGTTCCTGTAAGAAGAGAAGTAATACCTATCTCCGAAAATACTCCCCTAGATGATCTTCTTACAGTTTCAATAAACTATGACTATAAAAAAATTGAAAAAGAAAGTTTAGATAATAATAAAAATCCAATAGAAAATAAAGTTATAACTGACTTTATAAATAACTCAAAAACAAATGAAAGAGTTACTGAAGCTATGTATCTCTTTAATATAAATACTTTTTATACAAAAACAAAATTTGAAAATGAAAAAAATGAAGACCTTAAAAACTATGGAGCCATAGCTTCCATTCAATACGGAATAAACGATGATATCAACATAAAATTCAATGCTGGTTATGGAAAGTCAGAATTTTTAAATGATAAATCAGATAATATGTTTTTCTCCCTTGATTACAGCTATTCCCCACAATACAGAAATGACAGCGATATAGAATGGGAAATAGGAACAATTCTAGGATACTTTAATGGAGAAAATGACTATTACAGATCCGACGATATGTTTATTGGCCTTCTTTATACAAATATAAAAACTCCTATAACAGAAACTATCTACTTTGATACAGATTTTGAAAGCACAATCCTTTCAAATAAACTAGGACTTGGAATAAGAAAGAATATATTCTTCTTTGATAATATTGACCTAAGTTTTAAACTTATGTCTGACTATGTATTTGGCTATAAAGACAGAGATAAAAAAATCTATACTCACTTAGATGAAGATGATCCAACTATAAAAATTGAAACAGAAATATCTAATACAACTGAATATGGAATTACTTTAAAATCTTTCTATGATTTTAAATACAAAAGCTGCGGAATTACATTTGAATATAAGTTTTAAGGGGGATTCCTATGAAACTTTACAAAATAAAAATATTTCTCCTTACAAATATTGCTGCCATTATATTTTTAAATAACCTTTTTCTCTTTACTCTGGCAAACCAATATCCAGGTTTAGATAAGGTTATAAGTCCACAAATAACTTTAAAAATTAATAAATATAAAAATAGAGAGGGAATTACTTTAAATCCTACTCTCCTTATATCTGGAAAACTAAATTCAAAAACACAAGATATTTTTCAAAAGATATACCTTGCTTTTAATGTAGCTCTTATCCTTGCTATAACCTACAAGAAAAAAGAATATACATATTACGGAACTGCAAAATTTGCAAGTAGAGATGATATAGAAAAAATGGATATAACCCACCATGAAGATGATGGTGTTGTACTTGGAATGACAAAAAACGATGAAATCATAACTCATAATGGAGCAGAACATATTATAAACATGGCTCCTACAAGAACAGGAAAAGGGGTATGCTGTGTTCTTCCAACACTTTGGACATGGCTTTCATCAGTTATTGTAAATGATATTAAAGGTGAGTGCTGGGACTTAACATCAGGATACAGAAGAAGTGTCCTTAAACAAAAATGTATCTTCTTTAATCCTATGGATGATACTGGAGAGGGAATAAGCTATAATCCTCTTGCTCTTGTAAAAGTTGGAACAAGATCTGAACAGGAAGATGCAAGAACCATTGCAATTACCCTTATAGATACTGACGGGAAAGGAGAATCTGACCACTGGATAAGCTCAGCTATAAACCTTCTTACAGCAGTCATTCTTCATGTTAAATATGTTAATATCAATGCCTCTTTTATTGATATTATGCAATTTTTAGAGGATCCAAAAGAACCTCTTATAGATAAGATAGGAAAAATTATTGGAAAAAAAATAGATGACTCAGGAGAAGTGGTACAACTAACTAAAAAAGATGAAAATGGAAAAGAAGTAAAGGTCGCTCCATGCAATCACTATAAACTTCTTAAAGATCAGACTCAAAAAAATATTAGTTTCCAAGAACTGTATATGCAGGAAACTTTCCTGCATCCAATTATAGGTTCAACCTTTGCTACAATTTTTTCTACACCAGATAAAGAAAGAGGAAGTATATTCTCTACATGTATAAATAAACTTAGTATCTTTAAAGATCCAAGAGTTATGGTAAACATAAAAAAAACAGATATTGTTCCAAAAGACCTTATGAACAACAGAATATCACTTTATCTTATAACTCCACCAAAAGCAATACAAATGACAAAACCACTTTTTAGACTTATTATTACCCAAACTATCTATGAACTTACTGACAAGATGGAATTTAATAATAGAAAAAAAGTGGATGAAGAAAAAGTTAAAAAATCATTTGATTTTAAAGAAAAAATGGAAAACTTTATTTATAAAGATCCACCTAAAAATCCAGAAACATTAAAAAATAAGAAAGTATTGTTCCTTATAGATGAGTTTCCAGCCCTTGGAAACTTAAGTCTATTTGAACAAGCTCTTGCATATATTGGAGGATATGGACTTAAATCTCTTCTTATAGTCCAATCTATAAACCAGCTTAATAAAATTTATGGAAAAGATAACTCCATAATAGATAACTGCAGAGTGCAGCTATATTTTACTCCAAACGATAAAGATACCCCTAAAATGATAAGCGACATGATGGGATCTAGAACTGAAAAAGTTATAACAAGATCTGGAAGAGGAATTTTAATGGAAAACAGAAGTGAAACATTCCAGAGAAGAGAACTTATGACACCTGGGGAGGTAAGAGTACTTCCATATGAATCAACTCTACTTTTACTTTCAGGACAAAACCCTATTATTGGTAAAAAGATATTTTGGTTTAAGCACAAAAAGTACAAGAGTAATGCGGACTATAATATCCCTTACCCTTCATATCTTAGATTACTTGAGAAAGTTGAAGAGTTTGGAGCAGATGAATTTACCCTTGAATATCTTATCTATTTAACAAAAAGCTATAAATCTCTTAAGATTTTAGTTGCAAAAGTAGGAGAAAAAGAATTTGTATCAAGGATTTTAAATTCTAAAATCCTTAACGAAGAAATAGAAAGAATTAAAAAACTCAGTGAAGATAAGTTTTTAGAGCTAAAAAAAGAAATACTTTCTGAAAAAATTAAAAGAGAAGAATACAACACCAATGAAGATTATGAAAAAAAATTAGAGAAAGAACTTCAAAATCTCACTATAGAAAAAATAATAGAACACCTAAAAAAACTATTCTACCGAGATGAGGGATACAGATCACAAGTAAAAATACTATTAACTGAAAATCTAAAACTTTTAGAAAACTCTTTAGATTTTAAAGATATTTTCACACAAACAGTTATTAAACATTTAAAAGAAAAAAATGTGATAGATGCTTGGATTCCAAATATTTCTGATGATCTTATTAAATTTGTGGAAGAACTTCATTTAAAAAATAGCAATGTAATTGAAAATACTTTAAAAATTTTAGACAGCCTTATAACAACAGATGAAAAAACAAAAACTGTAGAATCTTTTGAATATGATGTATCTGTTATTAAAAGCAAATTAGAAAATGATTATAAAAAAATGGATAAAATTTAAATTTTGTCACGGACAGATTCGTCCGTGACTCTTAAAAATTTATCTCATGGTCAAATTCGTCCGTGACACTAAAAAAATCACCCACGGTCAAACTCGTCCGTGAGAAAAGGAGAGTAGCTATGAAACTAATTATTGCAGAAAAAGAAGCAGTTGCAAAAGCTATTGTAGAATACTTTAAATCTCAAAATATCGAACCTCAGAAAAAAGGAAGATATTATGAAACAGATGACTATTATATTTCTTGGGCAAGTGGACACCTTTTAAAACTTAAAGAACCTGACGAAATAGATCCAAAATTAAAAAAGTGGACTTTAGAAGATCTTCCAATATTCTGGGATAAGTGGGAGAAAAAACCTATTGAAAGAACTGAGTATCTTTTAAATACAATAAAAGATCTATTAACTTCAAAAGATGTTACTGAAATAATAAATGCTGCAGACCCTGATGAAGAGGGAAGCTACCTTATTGACGAAATCTTAGAATACTATAACAATAAAAAACCTGTTAAAAGACTTCTGATAAATGACACTACAATAGGTGGTATAAAAAATGCTTTTAAAAGTATTGAAGATAATGAAAATTTTATTCCTCTTAGTAAAAGTGCCTATGCAAGAGCTATTTCTGATAATCTTTTAGGAATAAATCTTTCAAGATACTTTTCTCTTAAAAACAGTGCAGGAACTTTAAGTATTGGAAGGGTACAGACTCCAACTCTTGCAATGATAGTTGCAAGAGATAAAGCTATCAGGAACCATACAAAAGAAAAATACTATGAATTCTATACTGATACTGAAATTATAAAAAGCTCAAATCAAAATGAAGCTAGTGAAATGGAAAAAGCAAAAGTTCTTGCAGCACAAAATTTTCATGATAAAGAAGCATCTAAAAAATACTTGGAAAAAATTGAAAGAGAATATATATCCTTACAGGAAAACTATAGCTGCAGATTTAAGCACCATATAACTCCTGAGAGAATAAAAGAATTTCCTGATAAAAAAATAAAAGATAAAACTATATTTGAAGAGATTGAAAGCCTTCTTAAAACTATGAAAGAAGTTCAAGTGGAAGTAACAAAAGAATACTTAAAAGAAAATCCTCCACTTCCATTTAACCTTATGAGGCTTCAGGTATACTGCTCAAACAAATTTAACTACAGCCCTGACGAAGTTATGAAAATCACTCAGAGCTTAAGAGATAATCATAGTGCTATTACATACAATAGATCGGACTGTGAATACTTATCTTCTGAACAATATAAAGAAAGCCCCGAAACCATTTCAAAAGTTTTAAATAACTTAGGAATTCAAATTCCAGAAATAAACTTTGATATAAAATCAAAAGCATTTAATGATGAAAATATAACAGCACACACTGCTATTATCCCTACAAACATAAAAATAGACCTTGAAAAGCTTACTGAATATGAAAGAAATGTATATAAAGCTATAGCTGATTACTACATAATCCAGTTTTTACCTAATGCTCTAAAAGAAAAAACAGAAGCTGCTTTTACCTTATGCGACAAAAATGATTTTAAAATAACTTCAAATACTTTAGTAGAGTTTGGATATAAGGCTTATTTAAGAGATAAAGAAAAAGAGGAAGAAGATGAAAAAGAAAAATCTCAGGATATTTCTAAACTTCTTCCAGGAACATATACAGCAAAAATAATAGACTGCAGCATAGAAGAAAAAGAAACTAAACCTTTAAAAAAATATACTGAAGCAACTATTATGTCAGATATGTGCTCAATCAGTAAATACATAGAAAATCCTGAGATAAGAGCTATCTTAAGGCAAAAAGATGCAGGAAAAAAAGGAGAAAATGGTTCAATTGGAACTCCAGCAACAAGATCTGAAGTCCTTAATACTCTTTACAAAAGAGGCTACATTGAAAAACAAGGAAAAAATGTTGTTTCTACAAAACTTGGTGAAGATCTTATAAATATTCTTCCAAAAGAACTTATCTCTGCTGAGATGACAGCTAACTGGTGGCTAATCCAAGAAAAAATTAAGGGAAAAGAGGTAGATGAAAATGCACTTATTCTAGATGTATTAGACCTTGTAAAAAGAATTATTTCTCAAGAAACAAAAGAAAGTATCTCAAAAGAATCAGAAAAAGAACCTATTGGAATATGCCCAATATGCAAAAAAAATGTTTATGAAAGAAAATCAAAATCAGGAAAAGTTTTTTATTCTTGTGAGGGATATAAAGATGGCTGCCAATTTTCACTATGGGAAGAGATGAAATACTTTGATAATACTCTAAAAATTACTAAAACAAGAGCTAAAAATTTAATAGCAGGAAAGAAAGTATCCTTTAAACTAATTGGAAAAAATAAAAAAGAATATGAAGGATATTTAAAACTAAAAATATCTGATTATAACAATAAAAAATATATTAACTTTGAAAATGCAGGTTATCCTGATAGAACTAAAAAGTAAAAGAGGTTTTTTATGGAAGATTACATTGAAATAAATTATAAAAAACTAAGAAAAATCCGTAAAGAAAAAGGATTCTCTATAACTAAAGTTGCAGAAGAAATAAATATTCCTGCTGCAACTTTTCAAAAATATGAAACAGGATTAATAAAAAAAATTCCATTAGATTTATTAAAAAAAATCTGTGACCTTTATGAAACAAAATATATTTTATTTTTTACAAAAGAGATCAACTCTATTTCTGATATTGTTTTCTATTTTCTTACTGACTTAAGTTTTTATAGAAAAGGAAAGGAATTTTTAAAAATTCTTGATATAGAAGAATATTTTAAAGTAAATAATTTTTCAAGTGCTTTTTCTTGCCTTTACAATAAATTAACACAAGAAGAAAAAGAAGAATATCTAAGTTTTAAATTAATAGCAGAAACATGCTTAAAATCAAATAAATACTTTAAAAATAATGAATTAAAAAAAGAAGAAATATCTTTATTTTCTTTTTTCTATGCTAATAAGATCAAAAAAGAAAAAAATATAAATTTAGATATTCTAAAGAAAATTTAATAAAAAAATGGAGGACAGTTTATGGAATCTAAAATAATACAAGATTTTGAAGGGGAAATAAATGGAATAAAATTCTACGACCAATATATTTTCAATACAACTGAATACCTTGCTAAAGAAATTTGGAGAAATAGATACAGAACTTATAAAAGATCTAAAAGAAGCTGCTGAAACTCTATACGAAAAATACGATATTTTTTCTTTTGACTCATTTGAAAATAAAAATATGAAAAATTTAGAAGAAACTAATACCCTAAAAGAATTTAAATTAACTTACGAAAAATCAGACTGGAAACTGGAAAAAATAAATCAAAACTTAAAAAATGAAAAATATAAATCTGAAAAAGAAAATTCTTCTAAAGACAATGAAAAAAAATCTAAAACCAAACCTAAATCTAAAGGAATGGAAAAGTAAGGGGGGACAATATGAAAAAAGAAACTCTAGAAAAAGAAGCTTTAGAAATCCTAAAAAAACAAAAAAGAGCTGAAGAACTTTTTGAACTTGGTGCAATAGATGAAGGAAACATCGTTTCCTATGATGATCTTGAAGAAAAACCTGAATAGCTGGAGGTGTAGAAATGGCAGCATACGATAGAATAATGGAAGACAGAAAAAGATTAGTTGAACGACTTATTAAAAATATGGAAAATGGAGATCTTATATTTAAAAAAGGTTGGGATGTTTCACTTTTAAGACCAACAAATCCTGTTTCTGGAGCAAACTATCTTGGCGGAAATAGATTAAGACTTATGGATGCAGCTATTGAAAGAAACTATAAAGATCCAAGATGGATGACATATAAACAGGCTCAGGAAAAAGGTTGGCATGTTAAAAGAGGAGAAAGCGGTGTCCTTTGTGAAAAATGGATTTACGACAAAAAAATAAAAGAAACAGATGAAAATGGCAAAACAATAGAAAAAGATGTAAAACTTGAAAAACCTTTCCCTAGTTACTTTATAGTTTTTAATGCAGAACAAATAGAGGATATCCCTCCACTTGAAATTATAAAAGCTGAGAAAGGACAGATTACAGAAATAGCCGAAGACTTTATAAAAAGCTCTGAATGTAAAATAAAAGAGGTCGCTCAGGATAAAGCTTATTACTCTCTATCAGAAGATGAAATAGTAATCCCTTTAAGAGAAGCCTTTAAATCTGAAGAAGCTTTTTTAAGAACTGCACTTCATGAAATGTGCCATTCAACAGGTCACGAATCAAGACTTAACAGAGATCTTACAGGATTTTACGGCACTAAAAAATATGCAAAAGAAGAACTTGTAGCAGAACTTGGATCTGTTTTCACTCAAGCAAGACTTAACATACAACTTGAAGGTGAACACTTTAATGACCATACTGTATATTTAAAATCTTGGATAAAAGTCCTTGAAGAAGATCCAAATGAGTTATTCCGTGCTGCAGTAAAAGCTGAGGCTGCAAGTGAAAGGCTGTATAATAACTATATTGAAAAAGAAAAAGAACTTGTAAAACAATTTGCAAGAGAAACAGAAGAACAAAATAAAGATCCAATGAAAGAACTAAAAGTTCAATTCCATTGGTCAGAATTTAATTTTGGTCTTCCTGAAGAAACAACTCTTACTGGAAAAGAGGCATATAACTTCCTAGAACAAGTTATGATAGAAGACAAAAAACAAAATTTAAGACAACAGATAATGCAGGACCAAATTGACAGAGGAGAAGAAGTTGACGGTCTATTTTACTACAAAACAAAACTAACAATTTCTTATGAAAACTTTGAAAGACATGGAAGATTTGACTTAGGAGATCTTGAATTTGGTGGACATCTTACTGTTTCAGATGGATTAAAATATAGATTTATGGGACCTATTGAAAGTGCTATTAATAATCCAGATTTTTATGTTGAACATAACTTAATGGGCGAAAATATGACTAAAGAGGATGTTGTAAAATATGCTAAAAAGGAAAAAAGAGAACTTAATTCTTTTGTAGGAATCCTAAAAATGAAAGAGCAAGTTTTAAATAATCAAAAAAATAAACAGAATTCTAAAGAAGTTAAAAAGGTTCAGGAAAAAGAAAATACTCAAACTAGAAAAAAAGCTAGAAACAAAAATAAGGAAAATGAAAGATAATTATTAAAAATAAATAAAAATAAGTGGTTGCTTCTACTAAAACTATGAAGTATAATTTTAGTAGGAGGAATTGAGCTATGGAAGATTATGTAAGAGAACTTGACATAGAACTTAAAAAGCTAGAAAAAGAAATTGCAGAAACTAGGGAACCTATGAATCCTGAAGAAAGCCTAGAAGACTGGGAAAAATCTTATAACAAAAGAAAAAAAGAAATAGAAAGAAAAGTAGATGAATGTTTTGAGAGATTTGACGAAAGAAAAAGAAGAGAAGAGCAAAAAAAAGAAGAACGAAAGAAAAAACTTTCATATAAAATTCCTATGTTTATTTTAAAAACTTTTCTTTTTTTATTAATTATAGGTTTTGGTATGATAGCAGGAATTTATTATCTTATAGTTGCTTTGATAATTTCTTGGATTGTAGGTAGTGTATTTATTAAATTATAAACTTTGACCACTTATTCTAAAATGAGTAAGTGGTCTTTTTTATTTTCAAAAAATTTATTTTGTCTTATAAGCTCTTTAAAGGCTTTTTTTAGAAATTTTAATTTTTTCTTGATAGTTTTCTTGAAAAATATATTAAAATTAATTTAAAAGGGTATTAGATAGGTTAAAAACGATTTCATAGTTAAATTAATCCTCAAAAAATTTTTATAACGAAAGATATTTTAATCTGCAAAAAAATTTAAAAAAATAAAAAAATCATGTTTTTCCTATTTAAAAAGATTCTTTTTAATATATTTATATATAGTATATTATATATAATATCATTTCGAATCTTTTAGCTACTTTTAAAACATTTAAATATATGATATTAAAAAATTAAAAATAGGCTAAAAGTTGCACTCAAATAATTAAAATAAGGCTAAAAAATGCATTTAATGTTTTTTGTCTTATATTACTATGGTCTAAAAGTTGCATGAAATTTTTTAACTATAGGCTAAAAGATGCATTTCCTCAATTATCT
>ENA-OPVT01000091-OPVT01000091.1-human-gut-metagenome-genome-assembly--contig:-NODE-91-length-68432-cov-5.132559_pt1 | contig 68432 bp, 77 predicted proteins | sample MGYA00241499_ERZ501990 | MGnify/ENA primary metagenome ERZ501990 (study PRJEB25962, sample SAMEA2042104) | human gut metagenome | biome: human gut; feature: human-associated habitat; material: faeces...
GCTGGCGTGGTTGCGCCTGTCCCGCCGCCAGATAGAAGAAATCATGGAACGCTCGGCCCGCAAGGAGGAGTGGAAGAACAAGCAGCAGGGATTGCAGGAAGAGCAGCGCATCCTTACTTCGCACTACACGGAAATCTCCACCAAGTACAAGTCACTCATCCAGAGCCTCGACGAGCAGTGGAACCGCATCCACGAGGCCAAAATCAAGCAGCTTGAGGGACTGAACAACACGTTCAATGCCCGCATCGAAGAAGCTCGCCGTCAGCACGAAGCGGCTACCGAAGCGCTTTACCAGGAATACGAACAGCTCTCGCAGCAACTGCATCCGGAGCGCAGCAGCAAGCAGAACGAACTGACCGCCCTCGACTACCAGATGCAGCTGTGTCGCAAGGAGACCTTCTTCGAAGCCGAGCAGGAGGAATTGAAACACCGCATCCAGTCGTACACGGGTCTGCACATGAGCAAGAAGAACCGCATCAACAATGCCCAGCTCATCATCAAAGAACTCACGCTGAAGTGGGAAGAGGAATTGCAGAAGGGACTGAAGGAGAAAGACGAAGCACTGATGCAGTTGCAGGCCGAACACTTGCAGCTCCGCCCGCGTATGGACGAACTGGAGACCTTCCTGAAAAACAGCAAGAGCACCCTGCAAGGCTGGCTCAAGGAACACAAGAAGGGATGGGAAGAGAACATCGGCAAACTGTGCGACGAGTCCATCCTCTGGCAGACCAACCTCTCGCCGAAGATTGTAGACGAGGGTACGTCGTTCTACGGCATCTCCATCTCCCTGCAGGACATCGAGCGCCACATCCGCTCCATCGACGACTATCAGGCGGAACATGACAAGGGCATCAAGCGACTGGCGGAAATCCAGGCTGAAACCCTCCGTCTGCAACAGGAGAAAGAGGCCCTGGAAGAGCAGCTGAAAGCCAAATACCAGCCGCGCATCAAGGAACAGAAAGACGTGATAGCCGTGCAGGAATACGAGCTGGAAAAACTGGAACAGCAGTACCAGAAGGATATGCTCGACCTGGACGACTGGAAGAAGAAGGCGGAAGCCGAACGTACTGCCAAACTCCGGAAACTGGAAGAGGAAAAGCAACGCATCGCCGCAGAACTGAAGGAAATTGACGGCAAACTGAACAACCTGAACCGCGAAAAGAGCGAAAAGCTGAACCAATTGAAGCAGGAATGGAACCGGGTGCAGCAGGACATCGCGCACGAGAAGGAGACACAGGCCGGCAGCATCCGCCTGGAGGATAAGGAAGAACAGCAGCGCATCGCCACGGAGAAAGCCGAATACGAGCGCCAGATGAAGCAGGAACTGCACTCGCAAGGTGCCGACACCGAACGTCTGCAACAGATTAGCAGTCAGTTGCGCGACATCGACCGGGAACTGCAGTTCATCAAGGAGCACGCCACCCTGCTCATCGAGTACCAGAAGGACAAGCGCGACCTCATCGACCACATTCCGGAATGGAAGCGTGAACAGGAGGAACAGAAACGCCAGCTCAGCCAGGAGAAGGACAACCTGCGCCGGGAAACCTCGGGCTTGCAGGAGCAGATTGATGCCCTGAACAAGGAACTGCAGCAGGCAGAGAAGGAAGTAACACAGCTTCAGGCCAACCTGGAGGCGTACAGCAAGATTTCGGCCTACGACTGGTACAAGCCGCATCAGGATATTTTCAATCCCGAGAACCCCGTCACGCTGGAAATCCACACACCGCGCACCTGCCTGGAGCTGATTGACGAACTGGGCCGCACGGACAGCCAGTACATGACGCTGCAAAACCGTCTGCGCAAAGAGGTAAACCTCTTCACCGGCCACTTCGACGAGGAGAATACCTTCAAGTTCAAGACCAAGTTTACCGAGGACTGGGAGTACATCCGCTTTGCCGAGGAACTGCACGACTTTGTGGAAGAGAACAAAATCAGCGAATTCGTCCGCCGCATCAACAACGAGCACTCCGACATCTTCAAGCGCATCAGCATGGATACCTCAATGCTCACGGCTTCGGAAGACGATATTCAGGACCTCATCGGTCAGGTGAACAAGGGATTCCAGACGTGCAACTTCGTGGGCGTTATCCAGTGCATCGAAATGAAGGTGGAAGAAAGCAGCAACCGTGTGGTAAACTGTCTGCGTGCCATCCAGAAGTACTATAACGAGCATGCCTATGACCTCACGCCGGGCACCAACCTCTTCTCGTCGGAAAACGAGCAGCTGGTGAAACAGGAGGCCATCGCCCTGCTCCGCGACTTCATCAAGGAGATTCACGCCTACCGCTACGACAGCATCCGCCTGTACGACTCGTTCGAGCTGCGTTTCCGCATCATCGAGAACAACAACGACACGGGCTTCGTAGAGAAGCTCTCGAACGTGGGTTCGGAAGGTACCGACATTCTGGTGAAGGCCATGATCAACATCATGCTGCTGAACGTGTTCAAGGAAGGGGCTTCGCGCAAATTCAAGGACTTCAAACTGCACTGTATGATGGACGAAATCGGTAAGCTCCATCCGAACAACGTAAACGGTATCCTGAAGTTTGCCAATGACCGGAACATCATCCTCATCAACGGCTCGCCTACCGAACTGAACCGCGATGCCTACAAGCATGTGTACCTGCTCACCAAAGGGGCGCAGAGCAAGACACGCATCGCCCGGCTTATTTCAGACCAGAAACTGTAGGCTTTTCAGGCCCCATGAAAGCCTTTTTCAAAACGTCTTTGCGATTACTCCAAAACGCTTTGACGTTTACAATAAAACGCAAGTGCATTTTACTTCGAATGCACTTGCGTTTCAAATGAAACTCCCTTGCGTTTTAGAACAAACGCAAGGGAGTTTTTTATGGCTTATTTTGGGTCAACGTAAAAACCTGAGGACTTCATTGTTTAGGCATAAATTTTAGTCAGTCTGTACAAAAAGAATGCCTTGTCTTTAACTCCCCTGAACTGCGCACGAAAGTTCTTTATTTTAGCATTAAAGGATTCAGATGCAGCGTTTGTGGAACGCTTTTCAAAGAAGTTTATGATTTCCAGATAATGTGTCTGTATGGATCTTGCCACTCTTCCAAAGGCAAGGAAGCCTGATTTGTCTACTTCGTCATACCACCTTGCAAGTCTTGTCAATGCCACGTCCTTATGTCTGCACTGATGGTAAATCAATCCCAGTCTCATGGAAAGATAGTATGCTTTCTTTATATCAGGATACTCTCTGAAGAGAATACCGGCACGCATGCGCTGTGATTCGGTCCATAAGGATTCTTTTTTGTAGAGAAGATAGATGCTTCTGGCCAGCAGCTGTTTTCTTGAATCCCCGTTCTCAAATACCGGAGCATGATATATTTTTCCGCATGCCCTGGCATGTGCCATCTGTATGGATTCCTCATCCAGGGCTTCCCAGCGTGCCTTCACCCTCATTTCCTGAACCGCTTCATAAGCCAGCTTCTGCACGTGGAAACGGTCCGTCACGCGGCGCGCGGCTGGGAAGCAGATACGTGCCGTCTGTTCCATGTTCGGAGCCATGTCAAGGGTTATTTCCCTGACCTGGAAGCGTCTGCGTCTGGAAAGCTTTAGCAGGACGGATGTGACAGTCCTGACGTCTGTACCCTTTATGATTGCAATGATGCTTCCCGAACGTCCTCTTTTCTTCTTGTTTATCAGGATTGTATATAGTTCGCCCTGTGACAGGCTGACTTCATCAATGCCTACATACGGGCCGATGTTCTTTTCGAAGAGCACCCATTCTTCCGCATGGGACAGCTGGTTCCAGCTCATGTAACCGCTCAGATGATTGCGGTATTGACGTTCAAGAAGTTCACCGTTCACCCCGAAGAGAAGGCCTAGAAGCTTGCAGCTTACAGGAAGGGTATCAATATAGTTCTTTTAAAAAAAGACGCAAAATCATGCGTCATGCGGCTGCCTTCTGCAACCAGTTTCCAGTTACGGCTCACATAGCGTCCCTCATCCTTTACAATCCATCGGCGACGGCGGATATTCAGGAAAAGCTTCTTGCCACGAATCGGGAAGTCCTGAACTACTACCGGTTCATAAAAGCCTTTGCTTTCCACTTGCATGTTTGAGTATTCACCGGGAACTTCATTCTTCTCTTCCAGGTAAATCACTATTTCCGTACTGCTTTCCTTTACATCCGAAATGATGAAATAATCCAATATCCCTTCAGGAAGAAGGAGACGATAACCGCTGGTTTCCATAACTTTTGCTGATTTTCTTTCCGGCAAAGATATAAATTTATCGGATTTACCCCTCAGATTATTACGTTGACCCCTTATTTTTAAGAATCCTCAAGCAGGCCATATAACAAAAAAGAGCCTGAAAAACAGGCTCTTTTAAGATTGAATCAGCAGGAGCCGAAAGCGGGACTCGAACCCGCGACTTACTCATTACGAATGTATTAATCGGACACCGTTTAACTTTTTGTGTATTAATTAGTTATGATTGTTTTTCTGTTTTTAAAAAGGTACTTTTTTATTAATTATTTATTTTCTTATATATAAAGTCCTCATTGTTAAAAGCCAAAATAATAGATGAAAGTACAAGTAATGTAGAACTCAAAATGAACAAGAACTTTAAGTGAGGAATATATGATATGAAAAAATAAGTTATAAAAAGATATATGATATTTATTGCAATCATTATCAAAGGAATCAAGTAGTATCTTATTTTCATATATTTTGTTAGCGATAAGTAAAACATAGGGGTAAGAAGTAATTGAAGCATAGGAACCATAACGTGTAAATTATCCTTGTCCACTTTATTATAAAGTGAAAGAAATAGCTGTGAAATTACTATTAAGGATATTGAAAGATAAATCAATGCCTTACTTTGGACAATTCTTAGAAACAAATTTCTTTTCTTTTTTGCTATTTCACTTATCTTCAATTTACTACCTTTTTTCTCCTCAAAATAGCAATCCCATACCTCTACAGATATTTCATTCATGTTTTCATTCGTGAATTGATTGTTTATTTTAAGTAGATATTTTTTTAATCTGTCTGACCATTTACCGAACGAAGTATAACCTTCATCTATTACGGCTCTTCCAATGTTGACAATTGAATCATCGCACACATTATAAACGTCATACCATCCTCTTGACGTTCTTACACACGGCTGATTTTCTTTCGCATATTTTACATATTCATCAGCTGTTAACATACCGTCAAATCTCTTATAGTAAGTCATATCACAACCTCAAGCTACCGACAACTAAATTATAAGAACGAATATCCTCTTTTGGTATTGAGAAGTCTGGAAACTCCGGATTGTAAGAACGGCATGTTATGCAGTCTCCATCATCGTATATTCTCTTAATTACTACTCCCTGGGTTGTGTCAAGCACGTGCACCCTACCCCATTGAAGGAACCGCTTTTCATTTACTTTTAAACATGCCACTTCATCACCGGCAAAGTATTCAGGCTCCATGCTTCTTCCTACTACTCTAATCGTAAAGTCATAATGAGGGAAAGCACTGATAACCGGTACTTCTTCACACTGATATTCCGTTACTCCCTCTATTGTCTCGGTCAAAGTTCCGGCAGCTGCATCGTATGGTATACGTGGGCGAGTATCATTTTTCTCGTTTTTATTTTTGCCTATAGATGTATCAGATACATTCTTATTTAACATATCTCCCTCTCCATTAATAAGCCAAAACACATTTAATTCAGGAAAAGCATTAGATATTCTATCAACTGTACTTCTTCTTGTACTATCACTAAGTTTTGAAAAAGCACCGTTGCTAAGTCCTACAATCTGTTCAAACTGCTTCGGAGTTAGCGATTTAGCAGCAATAAATTCTTTAGCCCGTTCTAACAAACCCATACAAAAAAGAAAATAAATGTTAATAAAACAATCTTTCAATAGATTATCTATTGTTTATAATAGAATATCTATCACATTTGCACCAAGTAAGAAAGTAGGTAGGTAACAAGATGCAAATAAAAAAGAAGCGGCTACATAGTAGACACTTACACAATCTCTTAACACAAAGATAGCAATTTCTTTTCTGTTTGCATCAGTAAACTATAAAAAAATGGATAGAGTAACAGTAGAAGATATTAAAAAAATAGAGCCTGGCACATCAATGAGCTGGACGCTTCCTCCGAACAAATGTCTGTCTGCAAAGAATCTTGCATACGAATGTTCATTCAGGAGAGTAAACCCACGTGTAATGAAATACAAGGTATCCCTGAACAGAAAGGAATCTAAGATAACCATCACTGCAATACCATTAAAAACTGAATAATATGATGAACAGAATTTCTAAATCATGCCTGATACTGGTTGTAGCGGCATTATCATTATTTATCCTGTCCAACCACAAGGACTATTCATCCGAAATAGTAGAAGGAATCAGCGACAGCGCACTTGAATCAATACGCTGCAAAATCGGCCATGATGCCGGAAACGCGGAGATTGCCAGAGAATACCTTAACAATAAATCATTTTACGATGCTCAATGAGACAGCAATATTCCTTGCCATGAATGACAAGACTTTCGGCCTTCGCGAATCCGCATCCATTGTAGGAGGAATGAAAAGGCTATCGATGCTTCTTGATTCAGGCAAGATAAGATACACCAAGAAGAGCGAAAAGCAGAATGCCAAGCTATTCTGCAACGCATGGGACGTTCTTAAGCACGCATCAATAGAACGTGCAAGAGCAGGACGGCCAAGAACAGACGCCTGTTAGTTCAACGGATAGAACGGAAGTTTCCTAAACTTCAGATCCGGGTTCGATTCCCGGACCGGTGACAATAAAAAACGGTCTTTGACATTCTTGACATAAAAATGTGTACCAATAAAGAAATGTTGCTTAGCGGAAACGCGGTAATGGCATCCGGGCTTTTTGGTACATTAACAAGTCCAATTTGCTTTAGATTATAAAAAATGGCTGGGTATGTCCCTTAAAGACAAGGTAACGCTTGCGGCACCCCTTGTGGTAAGATTCCACCGGAGAAATCCGTGACAGGTTTAAGCCTTCGAAGGGGACAGAATTTGTCCATAGTATGAGTGTTTTTCATATTAGATTTAGTTTTGGTTTGATAAATACATTCACTCCTGTGAAGGCCTGAATGTATTTCAATACCGGACCGTTAGCTCAGTCGGTCAGAGCAGCAGACTCATAATCTGAAGGTCCACGGTTCAAGCCCGTGACGGTCCACGTTCGTGAGAATAATTAATTCCGTTTTATCTTAATTCACAACTTGGCAGAGCCTGTATTTCAATGGTAGAATAACGGTTTTTCCGTAGATAAGAGTTCGATTCTCTTCGGGCTTTCTAAAGCTTTTTTATTATTAAAAACTAAACCAAGGGAGCCGTACACCCTATAAGCGTAGCCAATCCAAGGCAGCGGAGGTAGGCTGATTTTCCGAAGGGGTCCACCGAAAGGTGAACGGGTTCGAGTCCTGTATCAGCCACATCGGAAGCATTTTTTTATGAATTGCGTATGAATACGCCAGGGCACTTGATTGTCGTATGCGTTGGGAATGCGTTGGGAATGCGTTACGGTTGATGCGTGTCTGAGTATGTCAGGCGGCGGCTGCGAAAGCAGTGTGCACCGTGGAAAAGATGGCAAACACACCGTGCAAGACGTCCCGCAAGACGTCCCGCAAGATGACGGCAAAAGACAGTGTCTGCGAGCTAGTAAATACGCGCTCATTAAAAAAATGACAGAGAGAAATCAATAGCGGATTATTTTTTTTAAATGCGTCCGCTAAATGGGTTTGCTGTACACTTTCGTCAAAAATACTTAGCAAATGCTAGCAATTGCTACCATTTGCAAGCTTTTGCCAGATTTGCTAGAAGTTGCTTTCAATTGATAGAATTCTATTAAAGCTTGAATAAGAAAAGTCAGATTGAAATTAAAATAATCATCTGATTTACATTCAGTTAAGAAATAGTTTTAGCAAACGTAGCAAATGCTAGCAAATGCTAGCAATTGCTACAGATAATGATATATAATATATATGAGTGTATATTATTATCCCCTTTATATTCCCCTTAGAAATTTCAGCTTGTCAGGATTTACCTGACAGGCTTTTTTTATAACCAAAAAGTCTTATGGAAGAAAAAGAAAAAACAATTCTGCTTTTCGGAAGCTCCTCAAAAGGAGATCTTGTAATTGTTCAGAGACCGGAGGAAAATAATTCCTACCTCAATGAAAAGATTCTGATTCTTGACGAATCACAGCAAAACCAGTTAAGAGACTATCTAAACCAAAAAATTAAATCAAATGAGTAACGTAGCATTGAAATTAAGTGAATTCCAGAAGTACAATGCAGAGAACATTCTGGATTGCGAAGCGGTAATGGAAAAAGTCGTAGAGGTGTACAACCTGATGCACGGAGAAGGCGGTGAAGCTTTCTTCGAACGGGAAAGACAGAACTTTCAGAAGATTATCTCAGAAAGCATCCACCTTAAAAAGTGCACGGCATTTTCGATTTATACCAGCATCATCGACTTGTCTGTGTATAATCTGTCAGTAGAACCCGGAGCACAGGCAACTGCATACCTGATTCCGCGAAATGTGAATATCGGAAAGGGTAATGACGGTAAGGACGTATACGAAACACGATGCACCCTGAAGATTTCCGGTTACGGTGAACTTGTCATACGTGCGTCTGCCGGTCAGATTCTATATGCTGACAATCCGATTGTTGTATATGACAATGACGAATTTTCCTGCTCGGTCAGCGGAGAGAAGAAAAGCGTTGAGTACAAGTGCAACCTTCCGCACAAGGGGCATCAGGTAATAGGATGCTTCATCCGCATAGTACGTAGTGACCGTTCTGTAGATTATTCCTGGCTCCTTGAAGAAGAGATTGAACGTCTGAAGGGTTACTCTTCCAAAGCAAACAAAAAATGGAATGAGAGGGAAAGGAGATACGAATGCAAGGCTAATGATCTTTACACTTCGAATGACGGAAGTATAGATACCGGTTTCCTCATTGCCAAGACAATCAAGCACGCTTTCAAGACTTATCCCAAGATTAAGGTCGGAAAGAGCACGGTATTGCAGTCTGAGGATCCGGAACCTGAAAAGACGGAAGATATATACGGAGTTCATACAGATTCAGTACCATCAGATAATGAACGTCCTTTCGGCCCTCCGGTAAACGATATGGCTAAGGGTGTTACGATTGACAATTCATCGAATCCTGACAGCCCTTTCTAATGTGTAACAAAAAAAATAAATCTATATGGAAAATCAAATTATCAAGCAGCAGAATGATATAGTAGAAGTTGCAAGAATCGCACCTGACGCTATAGAAAGGAATCAGGCTTCCTGCCAGGCGTGCGTGGAATACGGTAAAAAACTTCTGTCTATTGCAGAAGGAGGTATGAATGATGAAATAGACAAACAACTTGAGGACTATATCAAGAAATCAAGGGTTACTATTACTGCAATGAATGACAGACGAAAACCTGTAACACAGCTCTTCGATCAGATACGTTCCGGATTCACCCAGCTCGAAACGATGATAGATCCGAAGGTTGCCGGAACACCGGCCAACAAGGCACAGAAGCTGCGTGACCAGTACGCAAGAAAGAAATACGAGGAAGAGGAAAGAAGAAGAAGGGAAGCCGAAAGGATGGCCCAGATTGAGAGGGACAAGACTTCATATCTTGAAGCGTGCGAGAAGGAAATATTCGGATTCTTCAACCAGCGCACCAATCAGGCTATAAACCGTCTTATATCGCTCAATTCTTCACTTACCTACTTGAATTTTGACGAAGTTTCCGCACAGATTGATTCTTTCGACTGCAAGTTCCCTGTGAAGGAAATTGCCGGATACACATTCGGAGTAATGCTTCCGTCTTCCCTTGGCATGGAAGAAGTCAAGGCCATTCAGAAGAAAGCAATCGAAAAGGGGTATGCGATGATGCAGCAGTACGAGTTTGACGTCCAAGGTCAGAAAGATTCCATCATGCAGCTTCTTCCATCAAAGTACAATGAGCTTCTGGCAATTGAGAAGCAGAAGCAGGTGGATGCGGAAGCCGCAGCAGCACGTGAGGAAGAAATGAAGAGAAAGGAGCAGCAGGAGCGGGAAAGAAAAGAAGCTGAAAGAAAGGCCGAAGAAGAAAGGAAGAGACAGGAAGAAGAGCTTAAAAGCAAGCAGAGCAATGTGGAGAGTCTGTTTTCCGTATCTGCAGTAAGCGTATCATCACCGGCTAACAAGGTAAAGGTTAAAAAGCTTGTGGAGGTGTTGAATCCAAAGGGTTACGCTGATCTGTTCAACTACTGGTGGGTTGGTGAAGGACAGTATCTGTCACAGGAGGAACTTGAAAAAGTATTCAAGAAGCAGATTTCATACGCGGAAAAATCAGCCAACCGCCAGAATCCTGACTATATCAAGTCCGACAACTTGAAGTACATTGACGAAATTAAGGCAAAATGAATCCTGACAGCTACTACAACCGTAACGAGGTAAGCAATTCGGACCTTACGGAACTTAAGAATCTTCTTTATCCCCGGCTTCAGTTCGGGGATAAAGAGAAGATATTCGCTTTCGGCTCACTTGTGGATGCAATCATAACGGAGCCTGACAGAGTTAATTATTACCAGCTTACCGTTGATGATGTGAAGTATACGGAAGATGATTTTGCACTTGCAAGGGAAATGCACAAGTCGCTTCTGATGGAAGCCAGGAAAGATGAATTTCTTGATTACGTACTTAAAAACTCTGACACACAGAAGTTCATGGTAAAAGAAAGGGAGTTCGATTACACCGGATTCAAGTATCATCTTCCTACCCGGTGCAAATGGGACTGGTTCCTTTCTTCTGTAGGATTCGGAGGTGACCTTAAAACCACATTTGCAGTTTCTCAGGCTCAGTTTGACGAAGCAGTCGACTTCTTCGACTGGGACAGAAGCCGCGCATGGTATATGGATATTGCCGGTTCGAACAAAGACTTCATCTATGCCATCAGCAAGAAAAACTGCAAGGTGTTCAAGAAGTTCATTGAACGAGGTGACCAGGTATACAGACGTGGTTTTGATAAGTACAACGAACTTGCCTTTAAATACTATCTGTTTGTCACATGAAGATTCTATGTATAGTCACCGAAAACGGACTTGTTCCCAAATATGACAGCGACCGTGAGGAGTTCAGGAGCCTGAAAAGGAATACTGATGTTCTTGTAGAAGTTGGCCAGAAAAGGAACTACGAGTTTCATAAAAAGTTTTTTGCCCTTCTTAAGCTTACGTATGACAATTTTCCTGAATGGCTGGAAGATTCTCTTAACGTACATTCAGTAGAAGACTTGCGCACACGACTTAAGGTTGACCTTGGACTATACGAGGTGTCTCACTACGGCAATCAGTCCGTAATAATTCCTAAGTCAATCGCGTTCGACAAGATGGACGAAACTGAATTTGAGAAGTTCTACAGAAGTTCGGTAAACCACATACTTAAGAACTACCTGAAGGGCGTAAACAACGAACAAATAGAGGAGGAAATATGGAAATTCCTATAAAGCTCAACATAACACCATACGAATACCAGAAGGAAGGAATTATAAAAGGACTTGAACTTAAACGTCTTTTCTTGGGCGATGAACCAGGTCTGGGGAAAACCTGCCAGTCGATTGGCATCGTAAATACTGCAGGTGCCTACCCTTCCCTTGTAATCTGTCCTTCTTCACTGAAGATTAACTGGAAAAGGGAGTTCGAAAAGTTTGCCGGAGTTGAAGCACTTATACTTAACGACAGCGTAAAATCCACATGGGGTTATCTGTTACAAATGCGAACGGCAGACGTATGTATATGCAATTACGAAAGCCTGAGAAAGTTTTTCGTGTGGAAGTACAGGAAGGGTGACAGGCTTAAGGATATAGTGTTCAACCCTTTCATCAGCCTGTTCAAATCTGTTATCATTGACGAAAGCCACAGATGCAAGGACCCCGGTGCCCAGCAGTCCAAGTTCATTGCCGGAATAGCTCACGGTAAAAAGTACATCATGGAACTTACCGGTACTCCGGTAGTGAACCGACCGCGTGACCTTATATCACAGCTTGCCATAATGGACCGACTTAATGACTTCGGTGGAAATTCTTATTTCACAGCAAGATATGGTGACGGAGAAAACCTTGAAGAACTTTCTAAAAAGCTCTACGAAACATGTCTTATAAGGCGTGAGAAGAAGGACGTGCTTACACAGCTTCCAGACAAGACAAGGGTTGACATCTACATTGACATAGAGAAGGAATCTCCGAGAGATTATTACGAAGCCTACAAGATGGCCGAAGAAAACCTTAAGGAGTATCTTATTACATACAAGTCGTGCAGCGAAGGTCAGGCACGCGCCAAGATGCGTAATAAGGCACTCGTCCAGTTCATGGAGCTGAGAAGCATCGTTGCATTATGCAAGGTTAATCCAGTAATAGATTTCCTGAAAGACTTTATTGCTACCGGCAGAAAAATAGTCGTATTCTGCTCCTCACATTCTATCGTAGACAGTCTTAAATCAGCATTTCCTGATTCGGTTATGGTAACAGGCCGGCAGGATTTCATACAGAAGCAGGCTTCCGTTGACGTGTTCCAGAACAGGCCGGAGATTCAGATAATAATATGCTCCATCAAGGCGGCAGGAGTTGGAATAACTCTTACAGCTTCTTCCACCGTACTTTTCGTTGAACAGCCCTGGACTTACGCGGATCTTGTACAATGCGAGGACCGGTGCCACCGTATCGGACAGAAAAACAATGTTACGGTATACAACGCACTCGGTCAGGGAAGTATAGATCATCGTATATACAACCTCATACAGAAAAAAAGAAGCATTGCCAATCAGATAACCGCGTCCTCTGACGACATACCGAAAGATGAATGTTACTTCGATGAACTTGTCAACTTGATTCTATATGATAAGCAGGAAGAGTCGTGCAGCGATACTTGAATGCCTTGAATACGTGATTTCCCTTTTCCCTGAAAACAACAGGGGATATAATACTTCACGCACTTACAGAAAAGCATTGAAGGAATATATACGAGAAAACAAAATCGAACAAAATGAAAGAAAAGAGAACACCATTGCGGAGAAAATCTCCGCTTCGAATGGTAAAGATAAGGAAGGTAAGCAAAAAGCAGGAAGCACTTAACAATGAAATGAACAAGATAAAGAGGGAGCTTCCTGACAGATGCTGTATATGCGGAAGGCCGGCCGTTGATCCGGCACATCTTCTTCCACGGTCAATGTATCCTGAATACTATACGGCAAAATGGAATGTGGTTCCTATGTGCCGTGAACATCACCGTCTGTATGACAATGATATAGAATTCAGAAAACAGCAGAAGAAATTGTACAAAATCGTGCTGGAGCATGACGAATGCGCGGCACACAGATATTTCAGGTTATATGAGATTAGATGAAAAAATAGAATATTCCATTAATCTTCTTAGAAAAAGCGAAGAAATGGCTTTGAAAATGGATCCTGATAACGGATTCTATCTGGCGTTTTCTGGCGGAAAAGACTCACAGGTATTATACCATTTAGCAGTAATGAGTGGGGTGAAATTTAAAGCCCACATGAACCTTACAAGCGTAGATCCGCCGGAGGTTATCAGGTTTGTAAAAAATCATTATCCGGACGTTGAACTTATAAAACCTAAAATGAGCATATATGACATGGCTAAAAAAATGGGTTGTCTTCCAACAATGAATAAGCGTTGGTGTTGTGCTGAATTTAAAGAAGTTTCTGGAGCTGGTAAGGTAACACTAATCGGAATAAGAAGAGAGGAAAGTGCTAAGCGTTCTAAACGTAATGAAGTAGAAATGGACAGGTATAAATTCAGTGGAAGTTTCGACCAATGGAGTGACCATCGCGAAAAAATGGTGACTTGTGTAGGAGGAAAAGATAAGATAATTGTCAGTCCGATACTATACTGGACGAGCCGTGATGTTTGGGAGTTTCTTAACTCAAATGGCATACCTCATTGTAGTCTTTACGACAAAGGGTATAAAAGAATAGGTTGCATACTCTGTCCGATGTCAGGCCATAAACAGAAAGTAAAAGAACTAAGGGATTTTCCTCATGTAAAAACCAATTGGATAAAAGCTATTGAATGGTTGAGAGAAAATAAATGGACTGATACATCTTTAAGTAAAGATTCAGAAATGGCTTTTAACTGGTGGATAAGCGGAAAATCTTTTGATAAGTTTTATGCTGATGAATATTTACAACAAAAAATTGAATTCTAATTTTTTTTATTATGAACATAACAAAAGCAATAGCTGAACAGGTTGCAACAAAAATGGTGAAACCTATAGCTGAACGTATCAGCAATGAACATGATATACTTAATGATATAGTGAAAGATATAGCAGTAAGAGGTATTCCTGAACAGGTATATGATACTTTCACTAAGTATCCAAGATTCTTTTATCAAACAATGGCCGTATACATCGCAAACGGTTCACAGGTTACAAGGGTGGAAATTAAAGAATGGCTTCCTTACGGAAGTTCATGCGGAGGTGGATTGAATGTTCCGTGTACTGCAGAAGAATCAGAAAAGGTGTCAGTGCTACAGGAAAGGATAGAAGAACTTAGGGATGAAAAGAGCAGGACATACAATTCTATAGTGAACACTCTCCTATCTCTAAGGAATTCAAAGAAAGTTAAGGAAGCATTTCCCGAAGCATACGAATACATAAAGGGATATGAAGATAAAACTACAACAGAAGTGGCACTTCCTGTTGAAACCATAATGAATACAATCAATAAATACAGAAAGGAGTAAGATATGAAAAATTACACACCAGAATTTATTACAAGTCTTAAGTCGAATGAGGTTTTTGTGTTCGGCTCAAATCTTAATGGGAATCATGCCGGTGGTGCTGCTTATCAGGCACTACAGAAATTTGGAGCAGAAATGGGTAATGCAGAAGGAATGCAGGGTCAGTCTTATGCTATTCCTACACTGGATAAGAACATGGAGCGCATTAACCTTACTGACTTGGAACGGTCAATAGGAAGATTTTATGACTATGCAGACGAGCATCCTGATTTGATATTCTATCTGACAAAGATAGGATGCGGTATTGCAGGATATGAAGTGTCGGATATAGCAACAGTTGTTAATTGCCGTGATATTCCTGCTAATGTGATTATCCCGGAAGAATTTACTCATGTGCCTGGATTCAAGGGTTTCGATGAAAATATGCAGTGTCGTGGATTCAAGTATGAGGAAGGTAAGGCCTATCACGAGGTTGGTGAAATACAAGCTTGCCGGTCAGGATTTCACTACTGCAAATATCCTCTTGATGTTTTCGGGTATTATCCTCCTGCAAAGAGCCGTTTTTGCTCTGTAGATGGTTTTGGCAAGATGTCAAATGATACGGATGGTACAAAGCTTGCTGTGTCTGATTTGAAAATAAATGCTGAGATTGGTATAGCAGGTATTGTGAAAGCTGCAATAGAGTATACAAGAAAGAGATGCACTAACAGATGTAATGCTGAAGAAGGTAAACCAGCTACGGCCGGTTCATATGGTGCAGCTACGGCCGGTGATAGAGGTGCAGCTACGGCCGGTTCATATGGTGCAGCTACATCAAGAGGTAAGTCATGTACAGGTAAGCATGGTCTGTCAGTGGCACGTGGTAATAATGTCAAGGTAAGAGGAGGTATGGGGGCAATATTGGTTATAGCAGAGGAAAATGAAGATAACTATGATATTGCATCATGGAAAGCAGTTGTAGTTGATGGGGATAAGGTTAAGCCTGATACTTGGTATAAATTACAAGATGGTGAATTGGTAGAATATAATGAATAAAAATATTAACTATGGCAAAGAAAAAAAACGTAGTGAAGGTTGAGACAAGAAAGGACGAAGTAAGATATGTAACAAGCGACATAAAAAAAATGCTTGGAAAGTTCCTGGTAAAATCACTGAAAAGAACATGGAGTGAAGTATTTGCAAATCATGATACAGGAGAGGTTGTAAACATTGATCGTAACGAAATAATCTTTTATGCAGGTACCTATTTGGGGCAGGAGGAAATATCTAAAATCAACTTTTATATGCAGGAAGGATCCATTCAGGAAGTTGAAGTATCAAATCAGAGACGAATGGCGTTCGAAATGACAACTGACAACTTTATTCCGTACATGGCACAAGTATTATGTGACATGAAAAAAAAGAAGTTCCTGCTTAAAGCACAGTCTATAGACCAGGCAAGGGAAATCGTTAAGGACTTCACAGAACTCAATTTCAAAGGAAGTTTTCGGATAACCCAGATTAAGGAGTTTGATTATTGCATAATTCTTGTTGACAAGCTATCAACTACCCCTCTTGATGAACTCGGAAAGCTTGTTATGGAAAATTCAGAACTTTATTCTGACGAGGAAATCAAGAAGATATGCGGAGAGGACAAGGCCGACATTCCTGAATCCAAATTCTACAACATTGACGCACGAATCATTTTTACTACAGAAGGAAAGGATGAGGACAAGGAGGAAACTAACAGGCAGTTTGTCGTACAGACTTATACTGCAGAACGCGCGATAATGCTTATCAACAGATACCTGAATGACGAGCAGGACAAGTTAGAAGAAGAATGCAAGGAAAAAAACAGAGGTTTTGACAGGAAGATTATCCATGCGTCTATAGAACAGTCAACCATCATACCGATTAACCAGTACATACCTAAAGAATTCAGCTTAGCCTATGCCACAGAATAATAGAATCAGTATTTCGGACCTTCTCAAAATAAAGAAGAATACCTGTAAAAAGACGCATGATGATGAAGAACACCGTCTTCAATGTGCGTGCGTTAAATGGTTCAGGATGCAGTATCCTTCCATAAGCTATGTGCTTTTTGCCATTCCCAACGCTGCAAGAAGATCTGCAAGGAATGGCGCGTACATGAAGGATGAAGGTATGCTCCCGGGCGTGTCAGACCTGATTCTTCTCAAGAGCAACCGTCATTACGGTGCACTTTGCATCGAAATGAAAACACGTTCAGGTAAGCAGAGTGATTCTCAGAAGAAATGGGAACAGGAAGCTGTCAAGAACGGAAGCAAATATATAGTCTGCCGTTCATTTGAAGAATTCAAGGATGCGGTTAACGAATATATAAGAGATATGACATGAAACGAAACTCATTCTTGCTGTATACGGATTCAATGGACATAATAAGTGAGTTGTCAGACGCACAGGCAGGAAAACTTCTAAGGGCAATGGTACTATATCAGAAACATCTTGACGATCCTACCAATATGGAATACGAAGAGTTTGTTTCTGACAGTATCGTCAAGATTGCATTTTCTCCTGTAAAGAATCAGTTTGACCGCGATTATGAGAAGTACAAGGATGTGTGCAGCAAAAGGGCTAATGCCGGAAGGAAGGGAGGTCTGAGCAAGTCTTTAAGGGTATCTGCCATTAAGGCGGAACCCTTATCTCCTGTAAAGACATTAATTGACATTGAAAAAGAACTTATGTCTGATGAATTATGGAAAGAACAGATGTGCAGGCAGTCCGGAATAGGTGCCGTAAACTTCATGAAGATAATTCAGGAACAGATTAAAAAGTTCTTTGAATACATAAGTGCAACCGGATCAGAAAAAACGGTCCTCACAAAAGATGATGCCAAAAGACGCTTTTTCTGGTGGTGGACAAACACAGGCGTTGATGCCTACAATAAATGCAGAGACAATGGAAAACAACGTACAACAGATAAAAACTCAGTTAAAAGCAAGCCAGATATACAATCTCGTAAATCGGATGAAGAAAGATATACAGGAAGTTTCTGAATTCGACCTGACAGATTATGATGAATTTGACCGTCACTGTGCGATGATAGAACAGATAGGTTCCGCATATATGGAAAGAGAGTTCAGGGAGTTTGTTGTCGACGAATATAACCGTGACGTAATAAGGTTTCTGGTATACTACTTCAACAACTGCAAGCTTGCTGAGAATATATTCCCGGGTAAAGACTATAAGGTACATAAAAACCTTATGATACTCGGAGTTCCGGGTACCGGAAAGACGCTTTTAATGCAAGTTTTTTCAGAATACCTGAAACTTACTAACAATCCTAACATGTTCTTTAATCTTTCCGTAACACAGATGATGAACTACTACAAGATTAACGGACATATAGACCGATACACTTACAATGAGGAAGGAGGAAAGGGAATAGATGGAATGCCGTTTAATATCTGTATCAACGATATTGGCCTTGAAACTGAGAATCAGAAAAGTTACGGTACATCGCTTGACAGCGTGATAGATGAATTCCTGTATGCAAGGTATGAGATATATCAGTCACACTTCAAGAAGTACCACATAACCAGCAATCTTGATCTTGATGAGTTCAAGGAAAGGTTCGGAGACCGTCTTATAGACCGGTTCAAGAGTTTTAACGTAATACCGCTCTTGGGAGGGAGCAGAAGAAAATGATTAAAAGTACTGAATATCCTATGAATATAGGAGGAAAAGGATACCAGAAGGAATACAAGGGATTTGACATCGCAGTAATAATCAAAAAAGGAGAAGGAGTCCGGATATTCATTCTGAAAAAAGATGGTGGTATTTTCCATCAGGATAAGAAGAAGTATGCAGAAGTGAACGAATGTTTCTCTAACGCGGAGAAAATCATTGACAACGCTGTTCAGGCTTCAAGCATTATCGAGCAGTCGAAGGTTAAGGACGAATCGGAAAGGATGAAAGACAAATGCTATTCAGCCTGCATGTCTGCATTTGCTAATGCACTTACTTTTTCGAAAGGTGACAACTCCAGAATAAGATATTTCTTTGAATACGAACTCCAAAAACAATTTGACAAGATATGAATGCAGTAGATGAATTGCTTTTATTTATTGGAAGCAGACTGGCCTATGGGCTTATGGTTTTTTCCGAAGAATACGGATTGCTTTCTCTTGAAAGCGTTTCTCGTGACGGAATGGTAGAACTGAAAGGAAATTCAGGAGAATCTATTTATCTGCCATTTTTTAAAGTCAAGCCGGTACTTTACCCGAACCCTTCTTTTGTCCCACTAAATCCTCCTGTTGTAAACAATGAAGGAAATGTTATATGTGAAATGAATTTCGGTCCGGCACAGTTCAGCGATATTCTTTCTCTTATACAAAAAGGGAAAGCGGTTTCAGTTTATGATTTACCTTATAATCCGTATGTAAATTATGCCAATAAGCAAAGTTTATAATATGGATTGCATGGATTATATGAAATCCATTCCTGACAAGTTCTTTGAACTTGCTATAGTTGATCCACCGTATGGTCTCGATAAAAAAAGTACCCACGGAAGAGGTAAACTTAAAAACAGGTGTCTAAACAGGGGAAATATTCAGCGATGGGATATCCGTCCTACAAAGGAATACTTTGATGAATTGTTTCGTGTCAGCAAAAATCAGATTATATGGGGAGGTAATTACTTTCCTCTTCCTCCAACAAGATGTTTTGTATGTTGGGACAAAAAGCAGGTATGGGAGAATTTTTCACAATGTGAATTTGCTTGGACTTCTTTTGATAAACCAGCTAAGCATGTAAGTATTTCGAATAAGGGAGGTAAAGCTGATAAGGGTAAATTTCATCCCACACAAAAGCCAATCGCCCTGTATGCTTATCTTTTACGAACATTTGCAAAACCTGGCTATAAGATTCTTGACACTCACTTGGGAAGTGGAAGTAGCAGGATAGCAGCTTATAAGATGGGATTTGATTTTTTTGCCACAGAAATAGAAAAAGATTATTTCGATGCGCAGGAAAAAAGATTTCGTGAAGAGTGCATGAATGAATATGAAACAGCTTCTGGAACAATAACACAACAAACTTTATTCTAAAATCCACTTTACCTAAACTTTACGTAAAATGATACCACCTGGATTTGTATTAGCATTAGAATCATTATCACAGTTACACAACAAACTTAAAGGAGGAATATTCAATATGGAAAAGGAAAAGGAAACGAGAACAGTTACAATTCCGCTGTCTGAGTTCGAAGAAATGAGAAGCAAGGCAGCACAATATACTGCATTAAGGAATACTTTACGATTCGAAGTAGAAATGGAATATAAAAATGAAATGAAATCCATAAGCGAATTGTATGACAAATATTATGAGAAGTATTCCGAAAGCGACAAAAGAGTAAAGGAACTTGAATCAGAAATAGAGTATTTAAAGTGTGAGTTAGAAAGATGTAAATCCCGTAAACGATGGAAGATATGGAAGAGATAAGACACAACCTTACAAACGACAAGCTGGAAGAATTATACAGACAGCTTGATAACTTCATATCTGATTTAACCTGGGAAGAAGTTCAGGAACATCTACCTGCACTGAATGAAGTAAAGACTATTATTCACCAGAGAATTAATGAGAACAACGATAAAAATAAATAGCAATGGAAAAAGTTTATATCACAAAGTATGCTTTATCAAGCGGGATTTTAGAGAAAAAAGCAGATATAGCAGATTTCATGACTGGGCATAAAAGGGCTTTCGTAGAAGGAGATTTCTTGTCTTATGGCATAGGATCGGAAGCATTTCTCAAAAAAGAAGATGCAATCGAAAATGCAGAAAAAAGACGACGCAAAAAGATTGAAAGCCTGAAAAAGAAAATCAATAAATTGGAAAACTTAAAGTTTGAATAACTTATGACACAACAAGAAATAGATAAGGCAGCAACAGATAGCTGTGTTATTGAGAATAGTATTTTTAATCCTTCATTAATTCCATACTATGAGCAAGGATTTAAAGATGGTTCTAAATGGAGAATTAACAGCGTATGGAATGATGTAAAAGAAATACCCCAAAAATCATTTGCTATTCTTGCAATTAGAAAAGATGGAAGCGTAGAAAAAGTTTTCTTCATGAATACACTGAGATGGAAGAATTTAATAAAAAGATGTGGTTTTGTTAAATGGGCATACGTTAAAGACTTAATACCTGATAAGGAGGAATAAAAATGGCAAGAGAAAAAACATGCAACATATATAAAAAGATTAAAAAGTTACTCGGAAGCACTGTTCCGGCTGTAGAAAGACTTGGCAATCTTGACGATTCAATATGGAAACTTGGACTTCTTAAAAAGTCAGAAAAAAACATCAGGGTAGAAGTTATCTACAAGAAGAAAAAGATATTAGGATACTGCCGTTCAATCCAATCAAATGTCGAAGTGGAGATTGATGATAAAATTCTTGAAAGGATCATCCAGATATATGAGGACGAATACAACAAGCAGCTGGAAATATGCGAAAGTTTAATCAGTAAACTGGAGGGTTGATTATGCAGATATCAATAACAGAAAAAGAAGTTAATGCAATAGACTTCGGATTGGAACAGATTAGAGACGCATTGGAAGGTTCCTCTTCTGAGAAATACAGACAGGATGCTGAAGAAGCTATGATAAGCCTTGGTAATATATTAAGAAAATGCCATTTGGCGAGAGAAAAGGCAAACGACCTGAATAAAGCCAAAAGATATATTCGGTCAAGAAACGGATATATGCCACCTACAAAGCTGGATAAAATGGCAAGACTATTAATAAATAAAACTAAAGATAATATATATGATAAGGGATATTAAATTCAGAGCTAAAGAAGTAAATACTAATAAGTGGGTGTTTGGAGACTTGCATTTGATTGCAAATTTTCCACATATACACTCAGAATACTATGATAAACATTTGATATATCCAGATACTATCGGACAATACACTGGATTGAATGACAAGAATGGAAAGGAGATTTACTCAGGTGATATACTAAAAACTTTTACCGGAAGCAAATGCGAAGTAGTATACCATGAAGCATCATTTAAAATCAGATATAACAAGCGTCACGAACCTAATATATTGACGAGAAGTTCTGTATTGGTTTTAGATTATGAAGTGATTGGCAACATTTACGATAACCCTGAATTGTTGGAGGAGTGAAGTATGGAATGGGAAGTAAAAGTAAAATTAGCAAGGTATTTAAACAAAGGAGAAAGCGACAAGGCATGTGAACTTGTATTAAATAACGATATGGATTTACAGGCGTGGGATATGTTTCTTACTGGAATGGATTTAATAGATTATGAAGCATATAAGCCGTTACTGCCTAAGATTGAAGATGCAAAAGTCATGATTAGCCAAAACTTAGGTCTTAGTGAAATCTTAAGAATGAACATGCTTATTGTTAAGTTAGAAGATGAAAGAAAGGAGAAATAAGTTATGAATACAATAGCATTATACTTGGGATATATAGTCATTGGATTGGTAGCCTTTTCGTTAATAGGTTTGTTTTTACTGAGTTTGTATGGAATATTCGTAGGTTTTTATAGAATAGTGAAGTATAGTCAAACATCACGTTTGATTATAAAATACGAAACAAAGAATATGTACAAGGCTTCTAAGATTGCAGTCGATTTTCTTGTTTCCAAAGGAATAGACCCATGCAATACTATAGGAGAAGCATTGAAAATGATAGAGAATTATAGAAAGCGATACAAAATTGATGATGAAAATAAATGAAAACCTTAATAGAAATAATACTTGCAGCTATATTAATCTCATTCCTTGTGCTTTCCGGAAGCGTGCTGTACTTCGGTACGTTTGACCTAATGGGTCTGTCGGATGATAATAGGATGGACATTATTTGTTTTTTGCTGGTTTTTTTGTTTGTTTATTTGTTTGCTTTGAGGGAGGAATAACTATGTTGAAAAGCGGTTTATTCTCAGTTGTATTCAAAGTTGATAACGTAGAAATGAGAGAAGAGTATCAGCTTGCATACAGAACTGAAGAAGAGAATAAAGAAAGTTCTACACTATACCAGCAAGCGAAAGCCGCAATATCGAAGGATTTAGGAATAAGACGCTGCTGTGTTGAGATAGTTAAGATAATGAGGGTACATAATGATTTGATATTGGAGGAATAATATATGCTAACATTAAGAATACCAACAAGTTTTTCTGAGATAAAGACGTTAATCAAAGATAGAACTGATAAACGATATAAGCACAATAAATCTCTGTTTGATGAAGCATACAAAAGGATATGTAAGGAGATTAATTCCGGTTATTGGAGTAATGATATATCTAAATACATGAAAGATACTATTACCTCACCAACAAACGGAATTATCCGTGAAATTATATTAGATTGTATTTCTAAAGTTAAGTGATTATGGCAATTACAGAACGAAAAATTGGAGAAGAGTTCCTGTTGGGAAACGTAAAGCTAAGGGTAGAAAAATGCTATGAATGGAATTCATGCTTAGGATGCTACATCGCCTGTATTGAAGGACAATGTTCAGATTATTATAGTTTGAAAGGTAAATGCCTTCGTGGAGATAGAGAAGACAAACAGGACGTAAAATTTGTAAAAGTGAAGTAATGATTATGAAACCAATATTGGATGCTTGCTGTGGTGGCAAGATGTTTAATTTCGATAAGTCTGATGGAAGGGTGTTATTTCAAGATATTCGCAAAATAAAGACAACTCTTTGCGATGGTAGGACATTTGAAGTAAACCCTGACGTTCAATGCGATTTTACTAATATGCCATACGAAGATGAAACTTTTTCTATGGTTGTATTTGATCCGCCTCATTTAAAATATACTGGGAGTAAAAAGGAGTTAAACGGTTATCAAATGATAAAGTATGGTTCACTTCATAAAGACTGGAGGGATATGCTATCAAAAGGTTTTAAGGAATGCTTTAGGGTATTAAAATCAGGTGGATTTCTGATTTTTAAGTGGAATGAGACAGATATAAAGGTTTCTGAGATTTTAAAGTTGACACCTGAAAAACCAGTGTTCGGTCATATATCAGGTAAGCGTTCAAATACTCACTGGATTTGTTTTATGAAAGATTTATAATTATGCTTCTAAAAGGAACTTTTTTAGTGAAATTCATAGCAAAAGGAGTAGAATTCCGCGAAGAATACGAATTAGCATACCGGACTGAAGAAGAAGTTTACTGGTCTAAAAATATGCTTAATACACATTCAACTCTATACCAAAACGCATTGGAAAAAATTTCAAAAGACCTCGGGATGAATAAATCTAATAAAAAAACAGGATGGGAAATTAAGAGAATCATGTGCGAACTTGGCTGGAAATTATTAGGAGTTGAAATAATTGATATTAACGAAATACACAATCATTTAATAGTTGAGGAATAAGTTATGAGCAAACAAGTGTTAGATATTCAACAGATGCAGCATCTTGAAGAGTTGGGAGTTGATGATAGCAATGCCAGTGTATATTGGCATAGAATACTTCGTTTAAACACGGGTAAGGTAGTAAAAGATTGGTTTAAGTCGTTCAATAAGTCAGAGTTGTGTTTGGATTCGATGAAGGTTGAAACAGTACCTACGTTTACTTTAGATGATATTTTTGATTTGATACCAAGTGAAATTATGAAAGATGAAACAACAAGCACGCTTGATATATTAAAACATCCACAAATATATATTGTATGTTTTTGGAGCGGAGAACCTTTGTTCAGATGCGATAATAGTATTTTAATTGACGCAGCCTACGAAATGCTGTGTTGGTGCGCTGAAAATGGATATGTAGATACAAAAAAGTAATGATATGGGAAACGAGATGCTACAATGTCAAGGACAATCTAAGCCGATTGACAAGATGCTAAATGAAGAATTTAGCAGATACCTGGAGAAACATATTGAAGCACTTGAAGAAAGGAAAAAGGAAGTACGCAAAATAACAAGTGAACTGATAACTACAAATTACTCCAAAGGTTTAGTTGACGGATTGCAGTTTGCTATTAACCTTCTTAATGATAGTGTGAAACATTTAAAAAGTAAATGATATGGAAAATAAAATGGTTAGAGTGCCGTTTGAAGTAGAATTGGCAAAGAAAATTACAAACGGTGAGATAGAAGGTAGGGTTTTAACGCGAAACGGTGAGAGTGTAAGATTATTGTCTTTCGATAGAAAAGATGAATATCGTCCTGTAATAGCATTAGTTAATAACGGTGCTATGGAAATTGTATGTGCTTTAGGAATAGATGGGAAGGAGAAAATTGGAGATACAATAGGTAAAAGAGACTTGTTCATTGAAATCCCCGAATACATGACGTTTAAGGATGGTGATGTAATTGCTTTTGGTCATACAGAAAAATCTATTGCTATCGGAATATTCCACAGGAATAAAAATTATAAAAGTCATGAATGTTATGTAAAGTTGGATTGGTCTGGAGGTTTGGTTTACGATGTAAATCCACTTACTTATAATAATGCAAGATTTGCAACAGAAGAAGAAAAACAAAAACTGATTGACTCACTGAAGGAAAGCAAAGATCCTGAAGCGAAAGAATGTTTGAAAATGTTAGGTATTGAAATAAAGCCGAAGTGTGAGTTTAATCCTAAAGATTGGGTATTAATAAGAGATAATTCCGAGGACATGTGGTGTCTGGATATATATTCTCATAAAGTTTGGGATAAGGATGAGAAATGTTATCATTATTATTGTGTAGGCGGTTGGAGTTATCAGTGCATACCTTACAACGACCAAACCGCACACTTATTAGGAACTACAGATAATTGGGAGGAATAGATATGAATAAGATAATGTTCAACGATAAGTACGGACTTACAAAATCCGTACTTGAAGGAAGAAAGACGCAGACAAGGAGAATTATTACTCCACAGCCAACTTATAATGAAAATGAAGGAATATGTTGGAAAGGTTATGCTTATGGAATTAATTTTTCAGGCAAACAAGGTGCTTATGACAACTTTATTACTGGTACTGAATATGATAAATCTTGTAAAAGATGCCGTGTTGGTGAAATTGTAGCTGTTGCACAGAATTACACGGCTTGCGGTGGATTTATGGATGACGGAACTCCAAGATGGGATTATATATCCTGTATAGTTGGAAGTAAAAACAGAGGATGGAGCAACAAGATGTTTGTTAAGCCGGAACTTATGCCGCATCAAATCAAAATCACCAACGTAAGAATTGAGCGTTTGCAGGATATATCGGATGATGATTGTTTAGCAGAGGGTGTAGAGAAAATAATTTCCGAAGATGGCACACCTAGATACTATGTCAAAGATTGGAAAGGAGATACGATGCTTGCTACTTATACCCCACAAAATGCCTATTCTTTTATGATTGACAAAGTCGGAAAGAAAGGTGACTGGGATAGCAACCCATACGTATTTGTTTATGACTTTGAACTTATAAAATAATTGAATTATGGAATTTAAAGTTGGTGATATAGTAAAGGTAAAAGATATTGAGGATTTGATTAAAAGAGGTAGATGTGACGAAAAGACTGCACGTCATATTTCAGGTGTAAAGTTTATAATTAATGCGTTTGTCGTAAAATCAAATCAATATGAACTTAAAGACAAAACTGGTTCTACAGTATATTGTTATGAATATGAAATTGAAAAATGCGAGAATATCGAAAATGAAAGCATCAAGAACGACCGGAAAGACGACAAGGTTATGATGGAACTTCTACCTTGGCCGGAACTGGAAGAAGTCGGGAAAGTATACACTGCAGGAGCAAAAAAATATGGCCCAAACAAATGGCAAAACCTTCCAGACGGATATCAAAGATATAAAGGTGCCATGCTACGGCACCTTACCGAACTGGAAAAGGGTAATGATATTGATCCTGAAACAGGATGCTTGCACGCGGCACAAATTGTATGGAATGCAATTGCCATGCTGCATTGTAAAATGGAAGAAATGTCTTTAAAAAATAATGTTTGCAATGGATAATATTGATACACCAGAAAAATTACTTGACAGCTTTACGCTAATAGCAATGAACGGAAGAGAAGTAAACGAAGTTGTATATAAGCATATAGCTTTAAAAGCTGTACAAATTGCCAAACAAACAGGATGGATTTGTCCTAAATGCGGAAGGGTTTACTCTCCAAATGTTGATATTTGTTCAAATTGTAATGGTGAATCAAAAAATAAGGTTGAATGGAAAAAAGTTAGAAAAAGAATACAGGATTTTGCTTTAAATATTGATAAGATACGAATGATTCGCCAAAATATAGAAATGATTAATTCGATTAAAATTGATGATGATAATGAATATTGGCTTTTTTCAAGAGACGGTATCACGTTTAAACTTAATTTTCAAGATATGTCTGTACAGCAATATGAAAAAGGTAAATATATCAAAACCGACCTTTCAAATTCGATTCAAGAATTAATAAAAGGTATTTTGATTACCTGATTTCCCAATATCTCAATACTTCAATAAAATAATTCTGTTAATTTGCTTCTATGGAAAATATAAAGATACAATTCAAGGGAATAACCCGTAACACTGACGATGGGATAAGTGCTGACGGTGAATGCATGGAGCTTATCAATGCTCGCGTGAACAATTCAAGTATAGAACCAATCGGAAAACCGATACAGCTTAAGCAGACTTCTAACACGTATTCCAAGATATACCACCACTCGATAGCTAAAAGGTATATAGGAATAACCGATTCAGGCCAGATGTACGAAATGCCTGAAGACCTTTCATCTGAAACTATTATGACAGATTCTGTAAAGGCAAAGAGTCTGGAGTTTATAGGTAATACCGTGTCCGTAATTACTGATGAAGGTATAAGGTACCTTCTTTTCAGGAACGGTTCTTATTCATATATTGGAGAATTACCCGACCTGCCTAAATTAACTATAAAAAAGAATGTAAGAATAGCTTCGGCAGAGATAGAAGAAATAGACGAAACTGATACGGAGGTAAGATACGGTAATTACCTGAAGGTTATAAGCCAGGCAAACAAGGATGGCTGCTATTGCTATTCTGCTGCCTTCTGTGCTGCTTTCAGGCTGTTTGATGGTAGTTATATCAAATCATCTGAAATAAAGGTCTTATATCTAACCGGAGAAGATTCTGATACATTAAGCTATATAGATGCGGACAGTGCGGGAATACAGGAAATAACCTTAACAGGTGGATATGGAAACAAATCATTCGGCCAGATAAATGGTATTCCCAAAAGGGCTCTTATATTATGCTTCAGGCCTGCATTTGAGTTTGAGGAATATGACTTTTCACAGTGGTCCGACATCATTGTAGGTATAGAGATATTCTCAACTGATAATTTCAGGAACATATTGAATTCACGGGACGGTTCTTATTCAATATCAGAGTTTGACAAAAACTGTAAATCTCCTGTTGAAAGAGCTTTAAATATAAGTCTTATGTATAACATAGAATCATTAAAGTTAGGAGATACATTTTTTACTACAAACATAGATGTATCAGTAGATAATCTGGCAACCATGCCGGCAATGGTAGACAGTTTCAGTTCACATCATAAAATATATCCTGATAAATTATATTCATACAACAACAGACTACATTTGCTTCAAATTAAAAAGAATCTTTTCAAGGGCTATAAAATAGTAGAAGGAGCTGAGAACTATAATTTTAAGATTTACACATATATACATGCATCAGATGGAGACAAGGTAGTAGTAACGAATGAAAAAGGAACTTACATACCATCATTTATAATTTATCCTGACAGCAGGGCATATAAGATGGTTATAAACTGCGATAATCCTCAGAAAGGATTTTCAGTTTATCTTAAATCAAGTGATTTTTTTAATTTTTCATATTTTTGTAAAGAATTTGAATCTACAGATATTTCTGGATCAAACATTAAAACAGGATTTTTTGACCATACTGATATTGAAGATTTTGAAGATGTACAATATCTTGCAAGGGAGACTGATTCTATTGACTATTCAAAGTCAAATGTCATGTATGTATCAAACCTGAACAATCCGTTTTTCTTTCCTTCCGACCAGGTTTATCAGTTCAATACGGATATTGTCGGAGTACAGTCAAACGTTGTGGCCCTATCGCAAGGACAGTTCGGACAGTTCCCTCTGTACGTATTTACAAAAGAAGGTATATACGCCATGAATGTAGGAAGTGGAGAAGTTGCATATTCAAGCCAGACTCCTGTTACTCGTGACGTGTGCAACAATCCGGAATCAATATGCGGACTTGATACGATGGTCGCATTTTCAACAGACCGAGGACTTATGGTAATTAACGGAACTGTTACAGAACTAATATCTGAAAAGATATACGGATTCCTTCCTTCATGTTCCGTATCTTCACCTATAATAGGTAAGATATTGAATGTCGCTTCTCTTGGAGAGGAAATTTCAAGCGTTGTGTTCCCTGACTATATCGAAGAAGCAAAGATAGGATACAACTATGAAGCAAAGGAAATTGTTGTTGCAAACATGAACTTTCCTTATTCATACGTTTATTCATTGAAGACAGGAGAGTGGCACAAGATATCACAGAAGATAGATTCATTCGTAAACTCATACCCTTACACATTGGCTGTAAACGGGAATCATATACTTGACCTTAACAACACTCATAGAAGCGTATCGACAATAGCACTTATAAGCAGGCCTATTAAGATGGGTACACTCACCCATAAGAGAATATTGCAGACAGCACTCAGGGGTATCGTAAAAAGGAGACTTTCTGATTTGTACATAAATGGTGAGCCTGTAATGTTCAGAGATGAAACGGTTTTTTCAGACGTAGGAATGTATATTCTTGCTTCAAACGATGCAGAACATTTTGAGCTTGTTGCCAAGAAGGAAATGATGGTAGATATAAGGGACATGGTTACAAAGATGAACAAGAGCAAACCTTATAAATACTTCATGGCATGTCTTGTAGGTGGTGTAAGGACTGACATATCTATAAATTACATAGAATTTATATACGAACAAAGTTATAACAACAGATTAAGATAAAATTACCGGGGGAATCCCAACCCCCGGATTATATTCCAATAGTAGTTGCCCTTCTTCTTACAGAAGGAGATAGTGATGTTATAGCGTCTTTAAGTTGCCAAAGTCGTTCTTCTTTATCTGAAGGGTTAGCAATTTGAGGATAATTGTCTTTAATCCATTTCCATGTTATATATTCAACAAGATAAGATTCTAGAGCATTTTCTATAATATTTACAATTTTATCCTTTAATGGCCTGTTAGTGTTAACAGTTATATTTTCCTTGTCTATAGAGAACGAAACAAGTCTTTTCGTCATGTATCCATTAATTCGGTTTATTTCAGCATCCATGTAGTCTGAAAGTATATCTGAATCATCGCTGCATGCTTGAACAAATTTCATGTCTGTATCTTTGTTTTTCAGCATTTCACCAACATAATATGTTTTTGTATATACCTTGTCAAGTATTGTCTGTCTATTCATGGTCTTTCTGGTTTATTTCTTCTTGATGATAAAATCTTTATTTCTCTTTCAATCCTTGAAAGTGAATCATTGAATACTTTTGATTTATCAGTAGTAACAATGTCAAGCCAATTAATAAGTATGTATGTTGCAATATAGTCTGTTATATAATCTACAATCTGATTTTCTATATAGTCAGGAGTATTAGACTTGGCTCTTATTGTGAAAAAAATTGTATCATCTGTCTTCTCATAACTTGTTTCTCCTATATTTGATAATAAAGTATTTGATACAATTGTAACAGAATTTGACAATAAGTCAAATAATATAGGATCCTCATCGTCTGATGCCTGAATTTTTGCAGCAAGTTCAGCAACTTTCTGATCTGTTTTAATAGACTCACCTATATAATAGGAAAAGTCTTTCATCCTTGCAAATATGCTATTTACATTTATTTCACACGAAAATATCTTACTTCCTTCCATTTATCTTTTTGGTCTAATTCGTTCACAAAGAATTTTTTTAATGTTGTTAGAATTTAAAATTACTCTTTCTGAATAATATATAACATCATCTTTATTTGTCATTGAAAACCATTTTTTGCAAATGGAATTTGAAATATAATTCCGGATACATTGAATAAGAGCATTCTTATTATCTTTCCAATTAGGAGGAAGAGAAAAGCTTATCAATATAGTATCTCCTATAATAGATAAATTACCGTATGAAGAAATTACATCACTTAAATCATAAACAGATTCTTTCATGAATGGATCTATTATCTTTATCTCATCTTCCGACAGCGATATTGCGTCTATGTTACCAGCGGCTCTTCCTGTATGCGATGTTACTGCATACACTTCATCGTATATCGTTTTAGTGTCTATTTCTATTACTATATCCATTATCCTTCTTTTTAATGAATCTGTAAATAATATATGCCAGAAATGCAACAACAGAAGATATTATTATCCATATCAATACTGCCGGCTTTCTGGATTCTTTTTCTACTTCCTCTGAATAAACTATATTCTTGTTGGTTGAATCCCTTATCCTCGATCCGGATTGCATCTTATCTTCATTGTACACATCTATATTTGCGTCTGACGTCTCCTTGTATGTTGACTCCGTTTCTGTTCTGGATATTATATGCTGATTTCCTGAACTGTCAGGTGCAGAGAATTTTGTTTCCGTACTCCTGACTACAAGTTCGCCTGTAACGCTTTCTTTTTTTACCGAATAATGATACATGTTTCTTGTAACAGAATCCGCCCTCTCGCTTATTCTGTCAAGTGAAGATATTATATATTCTTCCGAGTTCCTTTTCCTGGAAGATGCACACCCGGATAAAATCAAAATGATAATAGGAATTATTGCTTTCATGGCCATTCAAACTTTATCGGTTCCAATGCTTTTTTCTTTTCTTCTTTTGTCTTTTCTTCCGCTTCAATTACGGCTTCTGAAGAAGCTTTTTTCAGTCTCTCAATATCAATTCCGTACTTTCTGTCAAAATCCTTGTCAGCCTGTTCAAAAAGCTCCCTGAACTTGTGTTGTCTTTCATTGTTCACTTCCGTCATTTCAGGCATGACGAATATAAGAAGAACAACTAATGTGTCAGAAATCATAAGTCCTTGTACTCCTCTTTTGCGTTAAAACAAGGGCATTCCTTGATTCTTTCCCATGAATCAACAATTCCGTTGTTGTTCTGGTCCGGACTGATGTCCCGGTGCCCCATTATCTCGGCATCAGGATATTTCTTGTGAAGTATTTTCAGAAGGTTTCTCAATGACTTCTTCTGTTCTTCTGTACGGTTGTCAACACCTTTTCCAGTATCGTCAATACCTCCGATATATGCCACGTTGATAGAAGTAGAGTTATACCCCTTTACACCGTTGCTTACACCTGAATCATCAAGCAGCTGGCTTATTACTCCTGATTTGTCAATCAGGTAGTGGTATCCAGGATTCTTCCATCCCTTTTTCTTGAATTCTGCCTTGATGTCATTAACTGTTGCACTCTGCCGGCTTGCGGTACAGTGAACAAAAATTCTTTCAATCTTTCTCATTTTCAGTCTTATTTTTTGCCGTTGTTTTAATTTCATTTGCTATTTTTGAAACACTACTCAATGTAATCATAGAGCCTATTCCAATAAGTGTGCATATTATTGTTTCCGAATCAGTCCTGATATAACCATTTGTGCATACATCCCATATAAGACAGAAACCTAAAACAATTCCAAGATAAGAACCAATCAATACGCTAGATACCATAGCGAATGACTTGCTGCTATCAAGTGTGTTTGCGCGTATAAGGCTTTTTATATACCCTATAATTTTAATCATATAGAATTATTCTTATTAGATTTTATTTCATTGCATCTAGATTCTTTCAACTCTATTTCTAGTTCCATGTTTTTACGAAGAAGTTCAAGCTTCTCAACTTCAAGTTTATGAACCATTTTGTATAGTTCGTCTACTTTTGTTTTGAGCTTTTCCATTTCTGATTCCATTGCTGTGTATCTTTTAATCAACGGATCAGTTTCAACTGCAACGACATCAGCTATGGATTTTCTTTTTTTTTCTCTCCAGCTTATTATCCATTCAAGAATTTTCCATCCTCCGAGTGCAGCAATCAGCTTTATAATCCATTCGCCTGTGTCATTGTCCATCACATAACGTTTTTTGTAGTCTTCATTCATTGCCAAATGTAATTAAAAACAAAAAAAGGCACAAGCAATTGTATAATCGCCTGCACCTATTTCACAATATATTCCCAATTCATCTACATTGGTGAATTGCTGTACATCTTGCATTTAAAGTATTTCCTTGCTTTGAAACCGTGGTCAATGTCCTTAAGCATTTCTACTGCTTTCCTGTAGCAAGACAATGCCATCTTTTCATTTGGAACCTCTGCAGGAGATTTGTAACCCATATCCATTGCAATACTCAGTGCGTGGTCTGAGTATACCATATTTGCTACTACACAGAGCGCGTATGAGTTGTAATACGGCTTTTCTTCCGTGATACCTCCAAGGCTCTCAACCGCCTTGATGAACACGTCATGATTCCAGTGGAAACCTTTTATACCGTCCTGGTTGACAGTACGAATACTGATATTCTTGGATTCCTGCTCGGAAAGATAGTTGTCCCATTCAGTACTTGCAAGGTGAGACAATGCGCTTTCTGCCACTTCCGGCATTTTCATGGCCGCCTGCTCGAAAAGATATTCGCACACGTCAGACAACACTTCCATGTGCTTAATATCTTTAGAGTTTATTATTTTGCTCTTGTACCTTTCGTACTCCTGCATCATCTGTTCTTTTGTCATAATCTGTTCTATTTTTTAATTTCTTCCGGATTTTCTTCTTTCTTCTTTGAAGTTATTACTTCATATTCCTCCTTCTTTTGTAAAGGAAGATTATAGTCAAGAAGATTCTTTAATTCCCGAAGGTCATTCATGTCAAACTTCAATCTGCCTTCCATCAGTTCAAGACCGCCATTTTGTATTGCTTTGTCTACAAGCCCGTGTGCCATTTCAGGGATTGCCGCATCCGGGATATTACTTAGATACTGTTTCAATAAAGGCCTTGCAACAGCATTTGTAACCGGTTCCACAAAAGCTGAAATTTCATTTGCTATAGACCAGTTACTGCTTACCCATCCTGAAGCTTTTGCCTTGTTTTCCAATCCTTGTATTACAGGCCATGAACTTATTTTTGCCTGTGCAAACTGAATTGCTATCGGCTGTACATATCTGCTTAACACGGCAGCTAATATGTCTGAATTGCTGTATGCCATTTCGATGTGTTTTTATTATAAAGCAAGGGGAGAAATATCTCCCCTTTATGCTTTTTGTTATGCAGTTGCCTGAGAAGCTTTGATTGCGGCAAGAACAGCATTGGTTATTGCTGTTACGTCCGGAGTACTTGAATTGATGAAGTACGGGTTCTGTTCTGATCCGCAAGGGCAAGACTGAAGAACAGGACGGCATCCATTCCAAGATACCATTCCTCCGTCAAGCTTCAATGTACCGTCAATCTTCTTGTTCAACTCTGTCTGGGTCCAAGCTGCAATGTTGTCGTCACCGGCCTTACGCAACTGAGCTTCGTGTGAAACCTGCATGTCGGTGTAAGCCTTAGAGTCAACAAAGTTGCGCTGTGCTGTTTCCTTCATGTAGGCAATGTCCTTTTCAAGGCAGGCAACCTTAGCGTCAACTCTTGTCAGTCCTGTTGCAACCTCAATCAGGCCAGTGTTTGTTTTTTCCAGAACAGCTGCAAGCTTATCGTCTGTCCTGCGTGCTTCGTTGAAGATTTTAGTGTCTTCTTCACGTGCGAAAGACTGCGCAACGTCCTTGCTTTGTGCCTGAGCCAGCGCGATAGCAAGATTCTGTTCCCTTTCGGTGACGTAATTGTCGCATCTGTTTCCACCAAACACTCCGCCAAGGATTCCGTTTCCGCAACCGTTTGCACCTAATCCCAGGAATGAAGCTGCACCAAGAGAACCGAGTACCGTGTTCAGATTACCCTGTCCCTGACTGGTAACACTGTAGTTTTTGCCGTTTACATCTAATGTCATAACATTTTATTTTGTGCGCCCTCTAAATGCTTCAGGCTTTGCAGACTAAGATTTAATTCTTATCTTAGCTGAACACAAAGTTACACGACATGAAACATGACATCAATAGGGTAAAACCCTCAATTTCAAAGAGAGAACTTGAAATAATTGAAGAACTTTCACATGGACTTACAGAGAAGGAAATAGGTGAAAAATTATATATATCACCTAAAACAGTAAACAATCACCTTGATAGAATAAGGAAAAAGATTGGTGTTACTAAAAATATAGAAATAGTAGCGTATTATATCGCTAATCTAAGAGGAAAAAAGTTTGATTTAAAATTACTTCGTGAATATGGTATAAGTATATTTATTTTATTCTTGAATGTTTGCAAGCTTGATTAATTGATTTTGATACTTTCTTTGCCGAAATAAAAATAAGCCAACAAATTATTGAAGCAATAGAAAAAGATAAGGCAATATCTAATAAACCTATCCAGCTTATCAATTTATGATAATATAATATATTCATAAAATTCATAGCCATTGATAGTTTTATGCTTAACTTATACCACTTACACATGGATTTACTTCTTATTAAAACTAAGTAAAGCCAAAATATTGAATGACAAAATGTATTTGAATTATATCCATAAAATATAGATTCACTTACTCCTTCTTTTAGCATAAATGTGTGTATTACATATAAAAAAGAAGATACAAACGGAGTAAACATCACTACACACCTTTCTATAAATCTTTTCATTTTATGAGTTTATTATATTATAAAAAAATAGAGCGAATTAACGCTCTACTTTTTTACCGGTTTACCGTTGCTTCCTTCTCCAGGCAATGGAGGATTATTTTTTTCCGGTTCTTTTGAAGCTGCTTCTTCGGGGATCATAGATAATACTTCGTCAATCTTACACTTTGCAGCTTCATTTTCTCCTGCATCAATCAATGCTTTTGCTTCATTCAGTTTTTCTTTCATAATTTACTCGTTTTGTTGTATTAATATTTTGTTTTGTCTCTGCAAATATAGTAAAAATAAGTTGAAAATAAAAGGAGAAAACATTATTATGATTAAGAAAAGGTAGGCAAAAGCCTACCTTTTTATTTAAGATTACAGGTGATTTTTATGTTTTCCTTGATAACATATCTTACGTGTCTGGTGAAATCAACTGCATAGTACCTTGCAACCTTTTAAACTTACCGAGTTATTCTACAAACGTATAGCTACCTTCCCAATATATTGATTCATCTTTTGCCAATTTATAGCTGCTTCCTCCTATAAGGGAGTAATATGCTTTCCCATAATCGGCACAAAATGAATATTTTGATTTTTCCGAATAATATAAATTACCTAAAGCAATGGCATTAAGTCTTGCTTGTATTTTATCCCCATTAGAATTTACTCCTTGTATCATTCTTGTTGGGTTTGGTACGTTATAATATACGTTTCCGGGAGATTGATATATCTTATCATCAGCAAAAAATACATAGTTATTTGAATAATGGTCTATTTGCATGCCATAGTATTTTGAAATAGTAATTGCTTCTAATGCCGTTGAAAACACACTTACATTAATCTTATTGTCAACAAAACTATACGTTACTACTTCTTTAAGGACTTCTCTTCCATTCCCGTCCTCTTGTTTGGTGTTTCCAGCCTGAATGTAGTTTGTCACAATAACATCAACCCTATTGCAAGAATAAGTGCCATCATTTATTTCTACATTTTCGCATTTTACAACGACACTTTCTGTTCTAGCTGTCTTTGCACCAGTCTGGTCTCCATTATATCCATGCCAACCTCCAGTAAATCCACCTCCTTCGTTACCATTTTCATCCGCTGTCATAACGTAAGGCCCAACTAAATCAGAAGAAAAATTATTACTATATCCACTATCACCTATATAATCTACTGATTTTAACTGTACAAGATTACTTGCTCCACAAGGAGCCAAATTAACCTTAATATCTACTCCCTTTTTATATGCTCTTGTTATGCTAATATTATCACCGCTTTTCGTTACCGAAAAAACAGAGTTAGATGTCTTCTGGTTGTTATCCTCTACAATATCTCTTATTAGTTTTTTATTATAAGTAGCTATTAAGTCTTTTCCGTTTGTAAAGTTATAAACAGATACAGCCATATATTGTGCATTTAACGGAACTGTTATATCTTTATCAATTCTTGTCGGATTGTCAACTGAAGTATTATTTATTTTATCGCCTTTTTCTATAAGAGCTTCTTCTGATATATTGTCTGACGAGTAAAAAGCATATATCAATCTATCATATCCAACCCAATCTCCTTTAAGGCTAATTATATCATTCCTTTTTACACGAAAGACATTTACTGACAAATTTTTATCAGCACCTTCTTGAGATAAAGTACCATCTACATTGATTGCACTATTTTGATATGTTTTATATATCTCAGCTAATTGATTAGCATAAACAAATGGTATAAAATTTTCTTTCTTGTAAACTTCAATTGAGTCTTTTCCGTTTGTAAAGTTGTATATCGAAACGGCTAAATATGTGGCATTTTTCGGAATGACAATATTTTTGTTTATCGGTGTTGGGTTTCCTGCATCTGCATTATTAATAATTTCCCCACGCTCAACCATCGTTCCGGCTGAAATGTCAGAGGAATTATATAACGCATACAACGCTCTATCGTAACCCGTCCAATTGCCTAACAAATTGTAAACATCACCAGTATTAACTTTGTAAACCTTTATCGACAAATTCTTATCTGCACCAACATTCGATACATCTCCATTTGAAGCTATTGAGCTGTTATTATAGGTCTTATCTACTATTCCTATATCATTCAGGTATATACTGTTATTTATCGTACTTATATTTTCATTATTTGTATTTGTTTGTTTTCTTATATCTTGTATAATAGGATATATTGTTGTTCCTTTTTGTTCTGAAGATTTTAAAACAGATTTATCTTTTGTTGAAATTTTAACCTTATATCCTGAGGGTATTAAAATAATCCTATCACCTCCAGCAACAATAAATGATTTGACAAAAGTATTATCTTTAAAATATGCAATATTAGCATAATTAGATGATAAATTAGCCGCAGCATTAAAATATAACAATGAATATCTTGAACTATATGTTCCAGAATATTCGATTTCTGCCGTATAATAATTAGAAACTTCAGAATCTATTATTCCATTAGACTTCAATAATCCATTTTCCCATATAGTGCTATCAGCTATATCATTATATCCTTCCTGGTATTGCTCAGTTGGATTAATACACACCAATAAGAGTTCTAGCTCGGTAAGTTTTTCGTAAACGTCTTCTGTCCAGTTTAATATGCTTGTGAACAATCCTCCATTGTAACGATGGAAAACAGGTTTATTTGTATCTGAACTTATAAAACCAATATCAAGTCCAGATAATTGATACTTATTTGGTACAAATAATACTGCTTCTTCTAAAGTAAATTTATTTGTTATATTGTTTATGTCTGGTTGTATACCGGTCATAGCCTTTTTTGCAACAAACGTATAGTTTGTGTAGTTCACCAGATTAACCTTACTTCCGGATGCGTACTCTTTAGCTTCCATATATGCTTCTTGTGATTCATCATATTCTATTGCTTCCCAGAAGCCTGAATGAATGTGAAAACGTGAAACATTATATGCACTTGAATTTTTATCTATAAATGCTATATCTTCATTTATTTTTTCAGATTCATATCCTGAAGAAATCAAAGACCAGTTTTCATTTACAACAAGTTCTCCGTTAGATCCAATTGTTGCAGGAGGATAACTGTTGCTTTCTATTTTACTACGAAATGTGCAACCATAAAGTGTAACATCATTAAGCTTATGATAGGGAGAATTATCGATTGTCCATTCACCTCTATATACAGGTATTCTACCAATTATTTTACGTTGATTTGCCATGATTACTGATAATTAAAATCTAAATAAATATTTCCAGTTTCTTCATCAATTCCACCATTTACAAATGCAGAATTATCTGAACCACATATAGCATATATGTCACCAGTATCTTCTTCAATTTCAATAGATAGTATATTCTTTTCAATCATACCTGCAATTACAGGTCCTTGTGCAGCAGCAAGAACTTTTATACTATCTTCAGTAGACTCTTCACCTTTAAGATTATTAATTACTTCAAGGTTACTTATATCTCCTGTTACTCCACTGTTTCCCTGGTCTCCCTTTTCACCTTGTATACCTTGGTCTCCTTTTTCACCTTTTATGTTTTTAAAAAGGAAACTTAATCTGTTTTTGAAAAAGCTTATTCCTACATAAGGTTTACCTACATTAGAGTCTGACTCAGCATATACTTCTTTTATGGAGAAGTTGTCTATGTCATTTTTAAATTTTTTATTAATGTCACCTTGCATCATTCCACTGGATTCATCCATTATCTGGTCTGAATAGGCAACTGTTTTTTCAGGAGTATTGTTAAATAATATACCGAATATGTTTATTCTTTTTCCCATATTAAATTTACATTTATTTGACCTTCATTTATAGAAGAAGTGCTTCTGTAGCATTTATATATTAAACCATTATATGTAATAGTTTCATAATTCTCAAACGGAAAAATTATACCTGATGAATAAACTTTTTCTATATTTATATTTTCAGGTAAAAGAAACCACAAATAATTACCTGTTACAGGATTGTCTAAAATATAATCTTTAAATAATGTTTCATTTACATCTATTTTATTAAGACTATCTACAGATAATTTAGCAGCAGACTGGAAAGAAGAAAATCCATATCTTACAGGAAGGCAAAAAACTACTTTTGCTATTTTTGTATATTGATTATTATTATATATTGCAGAAACAACATACTCTTTATCACTTGTTACATTTTTAAATATTTTTGAGTTTCCTTCTACTGGAATATTATTTATAGTTACAATTTCAGGTGTGATAATTTCTTTACCATTTGAAAGTTCCCACGACAACACTATGTCAGTATTTGTTCCTTTTTCGTACACGCCTGATCCATAAACATGAAATTCAATAGGGAATATTTTATTTTCTACGTTTTCTAATCTTGAACCAAAATTTACAACATCTCCTATTACTTTTTCAGAAGATTCAATAATACATATAATTTTCTTTGCTAGGTACGACAATGATTGTGCAGCTTGTGATGCAGGTCTTTGAAGTTCTATTTTCTGTTCTGGAGTTAGTTCTATATGTATCGCATCTTTTATAGGAGGATTTGTAATTTCTTTATTGTAACCTAGAGATTTCAACCATTCCTCTTCGCTACCTATAAAACCGTGTCGTAATGCTATTTCGTAGGCAGACTCTCCTCTTACTCCTGCATATAAATTACCGCATAAAGTCACACAATTATTATTTTCTATTTCACAAGAAGGTTCTTCGCAAGTTCTAGAAACAAGTTTGAAAGCTTTACATTTATCAACACACGTTTGTTCCTCCATTCCTAAATTTTCCCATAATGTTAGAGAATAAACGCCTAACGCTTTTTGTTCTTTTGCGGGAAATTTGGCTAATATAGTATTTTGTGCTATATTTATAGGAAGAATAATTTTTTTAAGAACAGGAGTTGTAAGTTCTAATACAAGGTTTCTACCTTCAAGCGGTATAGCAATTCCGTTTGTAAGTATAGACCATTCTATTGAAATATCTTTTCCTATTCTAATTAATTGTAACATTATTTTTATTATTAAGATAGTTTATTGATATCGTCTGCATTTCACTTGCTGTAGCCTGATTTTCGAAAATAGAATACACAAGTCCGGCAGTCATGTAGCAAAGTGCATAAAATACAGCATCAGAAGATTTCATGTTAATGCCGGATGATGGATCGTATGAAGCTTCATACACAAAAACTGATACGGTATGGTTCGAATCAGTTCCTACGCTGTAATATTCCAATGTCTTCTTACCTTCAGGTGAGTATGACAGAATACATACAGGCTTGTTGTTACCACCCCTTGTGTATTCGTTTGACTGCTGTTTCGCCTGTTCACTTTCAAGAGGGAATGCTTCTGACACAGTTCGCTTCCACCCTTCCATCCTGAATGCTATAAGCTTAAGAAAATCATCAGGAAGAACTATATATCCGGTTCCATCGTCATTTTTAACCGGGCTTGACGTTCCTTTCTTCGGATTCACAGGTATTGCGGATTTCAATACTATCATGGCAAGAGCATCACCTATACATGATTCAATGTACTGGTCGATTTTTATTGTGTCTTCGTCAAGGAGAGAGGAATTAGTTTCTTCTCCTATCTCGTTCATTATAGCCTTTACCTTTGATATTATTTCATCCTTTGTCACCATAGTTATTTCCAGTTGGGGAATTCAATTCCAAGTTCTTCTGCTTTCATTTTTATTCTTTCCTTGTCCTGAAGTTCTGCAATAGGGATACTATACTCACTTATAAGAATTTCCCTTGCAGATTGCACGTTCTTTACGTCAGGATATGATTTTACGGATGATTCTGGTTCCTTTTCATTTTTATCTTCATCAGAAACCGGTTTCTCATCATTCACTTCAACTTCTCCAATCTTAAATGACTTTTCAAGCTTTATCATTCCTTTAATATAAAGCCTGTGGTTCTCGATTGCGGTCTGAACTATCGGATCAGAAGTGCTGAATGTGGCAGGAGTAATTCCGGATGGAGTTATAACACCGTTTGCAAAGTTCACACGAAGCTTTGCGTTGTTTAACGGTATGAGAACGCTCATTTCTACTTTTCCGTAAATGGCATATCTTTTTTTATATAATGCTATCTTTCCCATAATACAATATCAGGGAGGCAATAAGCCCCCCTTTTTTAAACGGTTATGAATTAAAATTCGTCCTTGGTGTAGATTTCACCTTCGTATTTTTCCCATGAAGAACCGTTCCATTTCCAGAACTCACCGGCTTTAGAACCTGATATTCCTGTACATGCCTGTTTCAGATAGTATATCTGACCTTTAGCAGGACTTGAAGGAGCATCAGAAGAATTGTCATAAGTAATCACGACAGTTGCACCCGGCAAGCTTCCTTTATCGTCACCTTCTACCCAGATATGGGAGTAACCTTTCAGTGCAAGAGCGTTGATCGAAATAACGGCTTCTCTCTTTGCTTCTTCTCCTTCAATTTTTTCAGTTGATTTTTCTTCGTTCTTATACCAGTAACGAACAAGTCCTTCCATGTCAAGGATTGCGCCTGAATTAGCATATCCGATAACATCAAGAGTAGGTTCGTGTTTCAGGTAGAAGTCACCGAAAACAGTGTGAAGCTGAGTACAAGCAAATCCCCATACTTCCTTAGATGTCATTGTGATGTCCTTGTGCTTGGTGAAGTCAATGTTCTGTATGCTTTCAAGCATATCTCGGCCCATCAGCCAGAAAGCTTCCTTGGAGCAGTCGTTACCGGTGAATTTCAATTTTGCAAGTGCAATGATTTCTTCAAATGTCCATTCACCATCGTGCTGCCATTCCCTTTTGAGCTGCCATCTGATTCCTTCTGTCGTGTATACGTCCTGAACACCCATCTGACCACGATTAACCTTGAACTTTCCTTTGTGACTAATCCAGAGTGTACGGTTATTTTTCCTTCTGTACTGTTTTACTGCCGCTTCTGCGATAGTAGCTTTCTGGAATGGAATACGTTTCTTCTGACTGTCAAAGTAATCAGAGATAATCTGATTCATGATTGTCTTCTGCAGATACACTCTTGTAGGTTGTGGAACAACAAGGTCCGGTGCTACCTGTTTCTGAGTTTCTGCACATGCGTTGCTTAAAAGGATAAGTTTTGTTCCTTGCTCAATAGTAGGAACATTACAATACATGTCGGTTGATTGAGATTTCGGACCGTTCACAGCTCTTACGATAGGGCTTCCTCCGTTTGAATCATCCTTACCAACAATAAACAGCATAAGGTCAACACCTTCAAGTTCTTTCTGTCCAGTAGGATCGTAACCATTAACGCCTTTTGCGATAATTGTACCGTATTCCTGGAACAAGTCTGCATCGGTTGAAGGAACCTTAATTACAGCGGTCTGGCTGCTTGCTGCCGTATATTTTTCAGTAGTTTCTACCACAGCTTTCTGTTCGTCAATCAGGTAGTGATCAACTTCAAAACTATGAACCCTAACCTGCCTTTTTGCCTTTCGCATAATTCCGTCAAGTACGGTTTCATCCGTACCAATAAGGAATATATCTTTATCAATGTCAGGCTGGATAAGTCCGTCACCTCCTACTCCACCTGTTGCGCTTGCTGCGCCTGAAACAGTAGTTGCCTGTCCTGGTACCTGGCTTTCCACGCCTGCCTGTCCAGGTGATGCCTGAGCACCTCCTTCTGTTACGGCCACTGTAGCTGTTGCGTCTGCGGCCAGCATAAACGGTGAACCTATAATCACTGACAGGATAGTCAGACAGATTGAAAACAGGCTCCATTTTTCTTCTTTCAAAAAACTGATAACTTTTTTCATGTCGTGTTTATTTTTATTTGTGTTATGGCTGTTATGCTTCGCTTGCAAGCTGAAGGAATGATTTTGGCTTGCTTTCCTTTTTGGTTCTCTGTGTAACCGCTCCAAGTCCGGTTGGCATCCCGTCTCCTATCTGGTCTTTTCTCATTTTATGCACATTTTCGTTTCTTCCTTTGACCTCTCCGGCTTTCAATGCGTCACTAACGTCAGTGTCATAGTTGAAAGCCTTGTCAATCATAGCAAGAAGTTCTGTCGTGTATTTACCTGAAAGAATAGGAGAAGCGATTTTATCCCAGATATTATCAAGGAAATCATCAGGATTGTACCCTTTCTCCTTGCAGAATTGTTCAATAATTGGAGTAGACTCATCAATGTTCTTCTTGTACTCATTCTCTCTTGCAGCCAATTCTTCTGCTTCCTTTTTCCTTTCTTCTTCTGCAGATGCAATATCTTCGTATTCAGGAGTGCCTTCTTCAGCTGATAGAAAGTCTCTTCCGTAATACCTTACAAGTGCATTACCGCTTGAACGCTTACCGCTTACAATGTCGGAAAGAACAGAAGCAAGTCTCGGGTCCCTGTTGATTGCATCGGAAAGGATTTTTTTCTGCTCTTCATTCTTGTTGTAACTTTCGATAAGCATTCCATAGGACGACTCTTCATCTTCAGGGTTGTATCCTTCCATTTTTGCCATCATCATGGAATTAAACCTTTCCTTGTTGGTAGGTTTTCTTTCCTTTTCTACACCGGCATTTTCTTGTACTGCCGGTTTTTCGTTAGTTTCTTTTTCCATGCTGTAGTATGTTTGTCATGTTTTGCGTGTATTGCAAAGTAAAATGTATTTGGTATTCAAATGTTGCTGAATTGGGTATAATTATTGCAGACTTGGGTAATATGTTATAATGATTTTCTTTTATTTGTATCTTTGTAGAAAAGGCTGTGTTATGAGGGACAATGACATTTCAGAAATCCGCCGTCAACACATAGCTAATGCGTTTTTTGAGGAAATGAAGTCACTTAGGAAATATTCTCTTACGCAAGATGATATAATCAGAAGCGTAATGACGAAAGGAGCTCCGAGATTTTATGTGAGTTATGAAAACGCAAGGCGTTATGTATCAAAGATTGACAGGGGCAAGCCGCTTGGGCTTAAAAACAAGAATACAATCCTCATGTATGAGGAACTCTACAGAAGGTACAAGGAGTATAAAGAAAAAACCGGATTTGTAGGTTATCAGATTCTGGCAAAGATACTACAGGAAAAAGCACCTTCTTACTACATAGACCTGAAGACGTTCAGGGAAATAATATACGGTTATTACAGATTGAGGAAGAAATGCCGGTCATAATAGTTCTATTTGTTGTATGGCTGCTTTCATTCTTTCTTCCAGTTGAAAATCTTGCCGTTTCTTCTACCTCTCCATGGTGGACGTTATTCACATACAGCTTTGTACATTCCTACTTTCTTCACTTGCTCGTTAATTCATTCGTGTTCTGGACGTACTATCGCGTAATGCGAAAATCAGACGTTTATTATCTAATACCTTCCTGCATATTAATTCCGGCAATTTCAGGCTATCTATCAGCAAAAAGCGTTCCTACATGCGGATTTTCATCAGTAATATCTGTTATGATGGGATATTATCTTTCAGGATGCAGTAGAAAGATATTTGTTAAGGCATTGTTCCTTATATTGTTTTCGTATGTATTCACCGGCTTGTTCTCGAAAGGCGTGAACACACTCATTCATGTGTATAGCTTTTCATTCTCTTATATTACAAGCGTAATTTATAGAAAGTTATGCTGTCTCCTTCAAAGATAATAGAGATTAACAATGAGAGACTTAAAGTAATAAACTCTCCATATAACCCTATAACCGGGGAAGGATCATTTTCTATTAAAAGAACACGTGTAACATGTGAAGATTTTCCTTTGAATGAAATGTGGCTTCCGGATGAATTCATAGAAACCGGATTCTGCCAGATTATACTTGCACTTGGTGTAAGAAGATACATAACACAAATTCTAAAACAGGAATACAGTGAATATACAGCAAACCTTCTGTATGTTGAATTCTGTGTGCAGAGGTTTACTTACGACTTTGAGTTCTGGGCATACAGTACCGCTCTTATTTCGCCGAAGGGAGGTGGAGAGGATATAAGGTTTTTCCTGAACAGGGCACAAAGGACATATCTTAAGACGCTTGAAGAACTAAGAACATCAAACAAGCCTATAAGCATAATTCTGTTGAAAGCCAGGCAGTGGGGCGGTTCCACTCTCACACAGATTTACATGCTTTGGATTCAGATAATACACAAGAAGAACTGGAACAGCGTTATATGTGGTGATGTGGAATCCCAGTCTAATATAGTTTCAGGTATGCTTTCCAAAGTTGTTGAGCACTATCCTTCGTGGGCCGCAAATGGTGTAAAGCTTGATACAAAACCGTTTGAGGGTTCCTCTAAGACAAGGCAGATCCAGTATTGTCAGTGCCTTTATTCTGTCGGTTCAGCACAGAAACCTGATAACCTTCGTTCGCAAAACATATCAATGGCCCATCTTACGGAGGTTGGTTTATGGAAGGAAACAAAGGGGAAAAAGCCAGAAGATCTTGTGCAATCTATTTTTGGTTCAATCAATGACGGTCCGTATACGGTTAAGGTTCTTGAATCCACCGCCAAGGGTGTGGGTAACTACTTCCATCGTACATGGTTAAAGGCGGTAAAGGGAGAAAACGATTTCACTCCTGTATTTATACCATGGTTCCTGATAGATATGTACTCCACATATATAGGTCCAAGCAAGTACAGGCAGTTCATAGAAACAATGAACGAATACGAAATGTACTTGTTTGAACTTGGTGCCACACTTGAAGCAATCGCATGGTACCGAAAAAAGAAGATGTCAATGGAAGAGGAATGGCGTATGTGTTCTGAATATCCTTCTGATCCGAAAGAAGCGTTCCAGTCAACCGGTAGGCCTTACTTCCCAAGAAGGTATGTTGAACAATGTAGAAAAACCTGCATGGAACCTGCATTCTATGGTGAGTTTGTCGGAAACGCAATGAAGGGTGAAAAGGCATTTGACAATCTTCACTTTGTGGAGATGAAAAGAAAGAAGGATTCAAAGGACAACATACTTAACGTGTGGTTTCTCCCGGACAAGGATGCAAATCTGTATTACCAAAGATATGTAGTATCGGTAGATATTGGTGGTACCGGTGAAAAATCCGATTATTCTTCAATTAAGGTGTTCGACACGATAGCAATGATAGAAGGTGGAGTTCCTGAAGTTGTTGCTGAATGGCATGGACACATCGAACATGATATGCTTATATGGAAAGCGGCTCAGATAGCATACGCCTATGGTAATGCGCTTCTTGTAGTGGAAAGTAACACTCTTGAAACGGAAGGAACTGAAGGAGATAACTTCGAATACGTACTTGACGAAATAAAGGATTATTACACCGAGCTGTACAGCCGTACAAGTGCGGAACAGATTAAGGAGGGTGCACCGGTTAAATATGGTTTTCATACAAACCCTTCAACGAAGCCTATGGTTCTTAATTTCATGAAGTCTGCCATGAGAGATTTTCTATATATAGAAAGAAGTCTGGAAACAACATTTGAATACGAACAGTTTGAAATTAAGGAAGACGGTAAAAAGACCGGTGCCGTAGAAGGCTGTCATGATGACCGTGTCATGTCTACTTCAATAGGGCTTTACGTATGTTACAAAAAGGGTAAGCCATACAGGCTTGCACAAAAAAATACGGGATTCCAGAAGAGGAAAACCCGTATCGTATCAGAAGCATCAGTTTAGGCAGCTTGTACAATTCCGTCCTGTGGAGAAGCATTTGCATCGTTCATCATCTTCCCTATAAGTCTAGGATTGTAGCTTGAAATCTGTTGCATCAGTGCTGGATCCATTTGTGTCATGCTTTGGTTTTCTGCCATTTCCTGCTCTGCACGTTTGATACTTTCCAGTATTTTTGATGAAAAAGGAAGGCTGGAGTTTTCAAGCAAAGTCTTAACATTGATAGCCTGCATTTCGAACAGTTTCATCAGGAACTCGTTTTCAAGCATCTGGAATGTCGGTGTATTGGTTCCTTCTGTAAGTTCGATGTCAAGCTGTGCCCCCTGTACCTTTTCAGGATTGTAATACTTAGATTCTTCCGAATAATCTTTTCCGGCAAGTTCAATGTATCTCGGAGAATTGTAATACTGCTGTATGGTCTGCATAAGCTTAAGGTCACGCCTTTTTCTGAACGACTTGAACGAATCAAACAGTCCTTTCAGATTCATTGACGCGTTTTCCGTCTGCTGAGCGTACAGTGAAGCCGCTGTTCCGGAAGAAGGTTCCTTACCCTGCATTGCTGAATTTACTCCTGCAATATCATTGATAAGCTTTAACTGCAAGCTAAGCAGTTCATAGTCTCCTTGTACGGCACCGGCTCCGTTTAGCTGTGTTATTACAGAACGTATGTCCTTCCCTGCTTTAAGCCTGCAGAACAGCACACCGTTGTACCTTACATATTCATCAACAATTTCTTCCCTGCTCATGCTGTTGAATGCGTCCTCATCAATAACAACAAGTCCTTTTGCAGAAGATGAACGTATGAAGTCTATAAGAGTCATTGTACGGTTAATGCTTCTCTGCTGGTCTATGAAGTCCTCAATGAAGTTGAATACCTGACCGTGTATCAGAGGATAAGCGTGAAATACATAATTGTGCTGTCCATGCCAGTATGGGCTTCTTCCTTCCTGAAGCACGTCTCCCCAAGGCGTAAGATACCTGTAATACCAGTATCTTTCTACCTTGAACTCGTATTCAATAAGAAGAATATCTTCTTCAGCTACTCCTGCCAAAGAAGCTTCCTGTATCCTTTGACGGTTTATATGCTCTATCTTATCAACTTCATTCAATCCTACAAAACCCCAGCTTCCATCAAGCATGTCCTGATAGAAATAAGCATCACGGCTTTCAAGCTTCCATCCAAGAATAACACGGCAAAGGTCCGCATCTGAAGGAGTGTAGAAGTCTGCATATTTCTGGTTGTATCCCTGAACACCGTCAACAAATGACCTTCTCTGGAATCTGTTTTTACCGTAGATGCTTTCAAGCCATTCCCTATCACTTCTGCTTTTTGAAAAAGCAGCTACTACCGTTTCAAAGTCCATGTCAAAGATTTCACCGATACATGTTATATCCCATCCTCGGTTATCCTCTATATTCGTATTGAAGAACAGTCTTGAAGGATCCACGTTATAAACCCAGGCGTCATTCATGTGTTTGTATTCGTTGTATCCGAATTCTATTCTTTGGGCAATGAATCCACCGCACTCAAGCATAGTTAATATTGAAGCATCAAGTTCTGTTATTTCGTTGAGTGACTGAGAATATTCAAGTGCTATGCTCATCATTTCACCTATTTTTGCTTCATCACGGTCTCTTACAGAGCATATAGTTTTTGTTACATTTCTTCTGAACTGACCTTCTATATTTTTGGTTATAGGAGCAATCATGTTGTTCTTCAAAGGAACTTTTCCCTGTTTTTTGATAAGTTCTCCTTCCGTTATGCTTTCTCCTGAGTCCGGGTCTGTGATATAGTCTCCCCACTGGTCACCCTTAGCATACATAAGAGAGCGTTCCATCTTGCTTCTTGCTGTATAAAGGCTACTCCAGTACGAAGAAAACTCTTCAAGCTCATCATAGGCTGTACCTCTTGTGCGTTTTACCGTATCTTTTGTCCGGTAATCACGCGCAGGCTTTACTTTTCTGTTCAAAAATTTATTCATGATACCGTATTTTTGCAAAACTACTCTATTACTGATAATAAATGTTGATATGTTGGGTAAAGCGGCAGGTTAATTTCCTGCCGCCATCGTTCTATTTCAGAGAATTAACAAGTTCTCTTCTTATCTCAATTATCATATCTTCTACCTGCTTTCTCTCTTGTCCTTCAAGTTCCTTTGCCATCTTGTAAAGTCTGTCAAGTCTGTCCTGATATGGTTTGTATCTCATATACTTTCTAAACATGTCAGAATTTACAATCTGTCTGTACTCTTCCGGGTTGTTCCTGTAATTTTTCTTTACACCGTTAAGTTCGTATTTAAACTGTTCCATTTCGTCACGGAGATTGAAATATTCAGTATTTATCCCAGAGAATGAGTTTCTATCATCAACCTTATTATAGAACCTGTTTACTATTGGAACATTTCTTGCAACAAGATTTTCGTCCATTTCTCCTTCTGCCATTGATTTGGCACCATAGTAAATCGTCTTTCCTGACTGGTTAAGGAACTTGGCCATTCCTCCGAAGTAGGATTCAAGAAGATTTTCAACCTTAGCCGGGTTGAAGTCGATAAATCCTTTTCTGAAATCGCTTCCTGGACCTCCACCGTTTGTAAGGTCATTGAAGAATTTTGAAGCATCAACAAGCCATCCGGAAGTTCCCTTATATACCCTCTTCCATTCAGGATCACGTTTATTGAAAGGGGTTAGTTTTGCTATTGGCTTTCCTGTAAAATCCTCGTTCCAGAAGTATGTCTCGAAGATTGGAGCAAGCGCATCGGGAACAAACGTCTTGAAACCTTCGTTACCTGTCGGGTTAAGAGGAAGAATATCTGCAATCTGGCTAACGGTTCCTTTTGCAAGTCCTGTCGGGGTCAATCTTTCTCTACCAGAAGTAAGCTGATACGCATAATCTCCAAGTCCGTAGAATGCACGTAATTCAATAGGCAAAGGAATAGTAACAAACTGTCCGTTTCCTGCATAAATGCAAAGGTTGTTCCTTCTTACCCATTCAGGAAGGTCATTGTAAGGATTGTCGTCACCACCTCCAATAATGCTGTAAAGGAGGTTGTTTACAACAGGGATAAGCATACCTGCTGTCATGAAACCTCCGAGTGCTGAATAGAACTTAACAGGATTCTTTACCCTAAGCCTGTTGAAGTTGCTCAATGACTGAACTGATGCGTTAAAGAACATGTAAAGGTTTTTCATTGCATACGCTGTTAGTCCGAATAATCCTCCTGTTTTATATCCTGCACCTTTCTTATTAAAGTTTACAGTAATTTCTTTTGCGTCATTTACAGAATCAACTATACTTCTTCCCATCTGTCTTGATGTCATGTAAACAGCAAATCTGGATATATCTTCCGCCATACGGTTGAAATCTTCAAGTCTTTCCAGTGTGTAGTCCATTGCACGTTTAGCGCTTCCTCTTTCACCGGTAATTCGTGAAAGTTCCTTTATGACCTTTTTCTTATATGCATCAACATCATGAAGGTACATGTAACCTGTCTCACCTCCATTATCAACGAATTCCCTGAAATACATATCAGACTCGGAGTTTTTGCCTTTTCCCATGACTCCTTTGACTACGGTCGGTAATGCGGTAAGAATATTTTTTCTGAATCTTGCTGAGTATTTAGCATCTTCCTTTATCCATACTGCTGTCATCGAGAATATGAGGTCCCTTGAAAGGTTACTCATAACAAATGCAGGGTTTCTTGTTGTAAAGTTTGCTGCAAGCCATCTGTTCGCCCGGCTTATGGAATTAAACATAGGATTCTTTTCAGCATCAGGGTTTGTAAGTCCGTTTACAGCCTGTGCCGCTCTCGGATTTCCATTTACATAAATTATATAGTCCTTACCTCCGTTCTTTACAACTACAGCATGCTGGGATATGTTATTTTTCAATATTCTGTAATCAATGTTCAGTCCTGATGATTTCTGGGTGGCAAGTCCCTTCTCTTTAAGATTCTTCATCTTTTCTTCATGGTCACTTATCTTTTGTGAGATAATTTCCGGTGTATCATTATCCTGTATTTCCGGCATTGATATGGTCCACTCATCTTTAGCCTGATCATAAACATACCATGCTTTACGCATAGTTGCTACATCTGTAGGATGATTCATTACCATATTCATGAAAGACTGCTTCATTAGATTTTTGTTACCTTGCAATATTGCGCTTTCAGCCATGTTCCCTATTGTTGCCATAACTTCGTCAGGTACCGATTTTCTACCCTTCATTGATTTAAGTACAGAATTAAGAGGGCTTCTTTCTGAGTTTATGTACTCATACACATCTTCTGCTGTCTTTTCATTCCATCCTCTTAAAGGTACGTAATACATGAACATTTTGCTGACCTTAGCAAAATGGTCTTTATCCATCATTCCGCTCTCGTATGTCTTTTTAAGAGTCTCCTTTGTAGCCTTGTTTGTTTTATCCCAAAGTACGGAAGTGTCATACTTTGATTCAAAGTCTTTGACATATTCAAGTGCGTCATTCTGGAAGTCTGTATGTTCCTCGTTGTCAATGCTTGTAAGGATTGCTTCTGTAGCTGAGAAATCACCTACTTCTCCTATATAGTCTGATAAAGCTTTCAGGTATTCATATCCTGAATACATATTCCTGAGCCTGTCTCTTTCCATTATAAAATCATCTGCAAACTGCTGGGCATCGTTAGGGTTTGTATTTATAATCTCATTAAGCCTTTCTCGGAATGTCATTTCCACATTACGCTCTATTCCATGAGCAAGCATCATGTATCTCTCAATTTCCTTATGGCTTAAACCGTAATTTTTCATCATCTTTCCCTCAGCTTCCAGCATCGGCTTGAAGAACTTTTCGTAATACTCTTCAGCTTCGGCAGTGTTTTTTGAACTCAACTGATTCTCTGCTTTGTATGCGTCCTCGAATGACTTAATAGGTTTACCTGAAACATTTGCTATAACTTCCTGAAGGTTTTTTAATGCGAGCATACTATCCTGATATGCTTCACGTGCTTTATACTTCCATCCTTGAAGTGAGTTTTCGTACTCTTCCCGGCTACCGTCTGATTCTCCTTCACGGAAATAATTTCCTACACCCATGTTGTATTGCATTGCCACATCAATGGCCAAATCTATCGGTCTGTTTTTGTCAAGATTCTGTGCGCTTCTCCAGATAATATATTTCAATTCGTTGTCATTGATTTGGATATTAATACCAATTCTTCTAAGAAGATTCTTGAAAGCCTGCTTTATACGCTCCCATGTAGATACGTCAACCACACTCTCGGCCATTCTTGCAAGATATTCTTCAGTGGCTACACGTGAATCATAACCATATTTTGGAAGAGTTCCGACAATCTTATTTCTTATTTCTTTGGATACGTTTCTAAATACTTCATCCAGGAAATCGTCCATTCTTTCATCACCAACAAGTTTTCTAAGTCCGTAATGGGCAACTCCTTCATGAAGAATTGTCTGCTTTACGTCCTCAATACCTGATGCGTTAGGAAGATATACGTAAACCTTACCTTCCGAAACAGAGAACCATCCTTTTATTTTTCTTCCGCTTTCAATAGCTGATTTTACTGACGGATCTGAAATCTGTTCAGTAGATGTTACTACCTGAAGTGGAACATTAAGTTTTTCTGCAAAACTGTAGGCTTCATTCTCATTGTAATCAATGCCAGATTTTACAGAACTTACTTCTCGATAAAGATTATCAGGCAATTCACCTCTTTCTGTTATTACGTTTACCTTGTCACTCATTTTGAAGTCGTTCATGTTCTCCTTGAACCAATCAAGAACTTTCTGACCTTCTTCAGCTTCTTCAAAACCTTCGTTGAACTCAATGTATGAATTAAGATTGTCTATAATATCACGCTTGTCTATTTCACTGTCATTGTCTCTAATAATATCTTTTATAAGTTCTGGTACTTCTTCGCTGTTTTCTACATTTTTACCTTTATAAAGAGGTTCGCTGTACCCCCAATACACTTCATAATCTGCATTTGGATCTTTTCTCACATCAACATAAGGATAGCGGCTTATATCCTCTCCCTGGAACCGCATCATAAGTTCCTTAATAAAAGGGTCTACTATAGAACGAGGAGCGTCTTCTTCTCTAAACCTAACATCGGATTCGTTTTCAAGCTTTGCTTTCTTTGATACGGTAACACCCATCTTGCTTAGCCTGTCAAGTGCTTCAGGAAGATTATCAGAAGATATGTCTGCAACCATATAATTCCCTCTTGTCGTAAACTCCTTGTTGTCTGCAAGAGAACGCAGCTTGTTATCCTCAAAGAATTCACCTCCCTGCTTTTTTGACCTTGGTACCTTTAAAGCGTAACCTGTTCTCCATCCCGTATTTCTTTCTACAACTACCCTCTTATCCTCGCTAACTACCGTTTCTCCCTGCTGTATCTGAATAAGACGGCTACTAATAGGAGCACTTGTAGTAAGATTTTCAGGTTTAAAGCTGTCTGAAAGAAGTATTCCCTGCTTTGTATCACCTTCAATGGTCGAGTACGAAACAAGATAACCTTTTACGTTTACAGACTTCTTTGTATCAACGAGTGCCTGAAGAAGGTTTCCGGTAACAACATAAGATTTCTTCCTTGTCTGAGTAGGTACATGGGAATCCCATGAATCAACATTAAGGTCTTTAAGGAAGGTAGGCTGCATCATAGTGTTCATTCTTATTGAATCAAACGCCTTTACTTGATTAAGAGGTATTTCTACCTTTCTCCTTCCGTCAAGTGTGGCAAACACGGCAGTAGAAGAACTTGGAGAGTAGTCTTTGCTGAACTTGAATCCCAAGAACATTCCTCTGCTTGGAGCAATTGTAGCCATAGCTTCGTCAAGATTGAAAGGAATTACAAGAGGTTTCATTGGCGTAAATGAGTTTACCTGTTTGAGAATGTTATCCCTTCTTTCCTGAATAACATTTCTCTGTTTGATAAAGCTTTCATTTGCCTTTTTCATTATATCCTCTACAACCACATCTGACATCTTTTCTATTTCCTCATCGGTAAATTCATTTTTACCGTTCTCTCGTGCTTCCTTTGACTTGGCTATATAGTTCTTTTTTGCTTTTTCAGCACGTTCTTCTGCGCTTTGTGAAAGCCTTTTCTTCAATGACTCAATCTTTTCATCATACAATGAGTTCATTTCCTTAATCTTCTTCTCCTTCCAATCGTCAAAGTTTTCTCCTGAAGTCATTCTTTTTACAGTTGATCTGATTTCTTCTGCCTTCATAGGCTTTTTAAGAACATCAACTTCAACTTCTTCAAGATACGTGTTGTCTGCAAATGCGTTTCCGCTGTTTGGTTCTGTACCCGGCTTCCATATCTTTTTGCTGATAGTCTTTGCCTTTAACGGCATAGTGGTAATTTCAAGGTCATTCTCTCCTGCATCGTTAAGAAGCTGTATCTTCACGCTATACGCATCAGTGATTTCCTTGAATACTTCCTCCTGCTCTTTTACCGGAAGGAATGGAAGGTATCTGGCTATCTTTGCTGCGCATCCTTCTTTTTTAGCTCCGCTTGCATCGTCAGTATTTGATTCTTCTCCGCTTTCAGAAAGCATGTTAAGAGGGTCTCCAAGCTTTTCAGACAGTTCAGGATGCTCAATCATATACTGCCATGTTACTTCATCACCGTATTTGTTAAGATAATCAACAACTTCCATTTCATTGAACTTAGATTTTTGTGACGATGTGGTGTTTGCATCAAGCGATTTAAGTTTTGCCTTGAACATCATCTGCAATCTCTGTTCTGCAGGAATTGAAGACATGATATATTCGTATTTTCCCCTGAACTTCTGTCCGGTTCTGTCTATACGACCTCTCATTTGAACTTCATCGTTAATATCACTCTGGAACTGAGCAAATACCATTACACGCTGACGCTGGTCCTCAAATTTTGGAGAAGCATGTAGAGATATACCGGTACTTCCGGACTTGTTTACCATCAGTACATCAAGTTGGCCGTTGTTGAAATCACGAGCGGCAGACTTCTTGTCACGGTCCTTACGGTTCTGTATGATATACTTGCCGTTTTCGTCCTGAACCATTTCAAGTGTTCTTCCGGTTATCTCACCAACCTTATATCCTGCATTCTGAATCTTAATCTTTATAGCATCCATAGGACTTATAGGAAGGTCTGCTGAGAGGTGTTCAATCTTACTCTTGATTTCGTAATACCTGTTTTGACCTGCTTCTGAAAGGTCATTAACCGTGAAGGACTTGTTTACCTTTTCTCCTTTCAGGTTGGTTTCAGTGTATCTCATAACACCGTCAAGCGCACGCATGAGTGTAGCTGAGAAGTTTGGCACCTTATCCATAGGTGTGTCTTTAGGTGCTTCATCAAGAAAACCTTCCATTGTATTGGTAAATGATATTACAGGCTTAAATCCATTTTTAAGGTTTTCTATAACTCTGTTGGCTACTGCATCTGCTTTAAGAGAAAACAAAAGCTGATTGACAAGATTGTACATCTTGCTTGCAAACGGAGTGTTTGTAACACCCAACTCTGACGTTCCCTGCTGAAGATTTGAATATCCTCCCTCTTCAGACAATTCTTCTGAGATTCCCTGTACAATAGGTGTAATATAGTCCTTCTGGAATGCGCGAATATCACTGAATATAGAAGATACTTCGTCAAACTGTTTTCTCTGAACGGCATCTTCCTCTTCGCTTACCTGCATCCAGTCAATTGTTACACCTTGGAAACTTCTTTCCCTTCGAATCATCTGCCCTGACTGAACAAGCTGCTTTGACATGATTTCCTGCAATGTTACACCTCCCTGAGAGATTGCTTCAATCATATCCTGCGGAGATATTCCCGACTTTGACAGGTCTGTCTTCATTGCATATATAGGCATGTTGTCAGCACGTTTGGCGAATGTAGCTGAAAGGAATGTTACACCCTTCACTTCTGGCATTATGTACTGCATGTACATGGAACCTCCACCGCTTCCACCGGCTGTGTGGCTTTCGTCAAGAATCATTATATTCCCTTTTGAAAGAGCCTGAATCACATCACGCCTTTCCTGACCGCTCTTGTCAGCTGCAGAAGGTGACTTCTTTTTGTAACTTTTATCCTTCTGCTGAATTCCGTCTTCTTTGGCTTCATACTCTTTCGTTCCATTGTTTATCTGAGAATAGGTGGTTATTACATAATCATATTCTTCAGGAAGTTTTCCGTTTTTGAGAATGTAGTCGAACACCCTTCTCCTTTCCTTTTCGGACGGTAGTTTGTGTACTACATTTCCTGCTGCATCCGTTATGGCTGCATTTTTCGGGTCGGATGCTATGATAAAAGGACGAAGTTCACCGCTTCCTATATCTGCAAGGTCTCTATAGTTATCTGAGAAAAGTGCAGGTTTCTGGGTAAAATAAATTGGATTGTATCCTTTTCTAACCGCGTACCTGATAAGTGCAGCACCTTGCCGGCCTTTTCCTACACCAGTCATATCACCGATAATAAATCCATTTCCCTTATTCATCTGATTTATTGCAAGAGAAACAGAATCAATCTGTTCTGCGGCCAAATAACTGAACAATTCATCCTTGCTTGAATATCCAAGCTGGTCAACCAAGAACTGGTCTACATCACCAATGTTAGCCAATGAATCAGCAAGTACCTGTGCCTGGTTTGCAGGTACCACTGACATAAGTGTACCGGACTGGCTTCTGTTTGGATATGGTACTTTTTCATCAGTAAGGTTTACTGATAGTCTGGTTCTACCGGTATTATCTCCTGAATCAGTTCTGACAGATTCATTTGTACTGATTCTTCCGGAATCTGTTCCGTTATCAGTTCTTCCTTGCTCTTGAACAGTGTTAATGCTTCCTGCATCTGATCTGTTCCCATTATCCAAGATGCCAGAAGTATTTTCTGCTTTTCGTCCTTCAGGTTTTCGCTGTTTGGATACGGAAGCATTTTCGGTGCTTCCCATGTCATTGTCAGCCCTGACTCCCTTGTCTGCTTGTACGGATTCTCTCCTTCCTCCAGGCTTTGTTCTATCGCTGACATTATTGTCTGTTCCACTTCCTTTTTTGTCAGTGGTCCGGGGTTCTCCTTCTGTACCGTCAAAGAGATTCCCCATTTGCTGTAACGAACGTATATCATTTTGTATTCTGTTATATAATTCTTCAAAGCTATTTACCTGCTCTGCTCTTGCCTTACTCTTTACGGGTGGCGCAATCAGCTTGAACGGACCTTTCTTTCTTCCGTTTATAAGGATAATACGTACATCGTACTTCGTTCCGTTTCTCTTGTACATATCACCGTTAAGGTTGATTACATCTACCACATTATAGTGTGAGTAAAGATAAGCAAAAAGTCTCATATCTTTGCTCTGCATTGCGCCATTATCACGGTAAGACGTGTTTCCACCAATGACTATTGCAGCCCTTCCATTATCTTTCATTGATTCGAGTGCGTTTATAGCCATCAGTCCTTCGAGTGAACTTATCTTAATCTGTCCTTCGTCAAATTCTCTTGCTGTTGTTGAACCGAACGGAGGATTTGTAAGCACGGCATCAACTTCACCCGAAAAAGGAACAAGTGCATCCTGATTTGTTACTTTCCCATATCCGAGGGTGCGAAGATTTTCAAGCCTTCTTTCGTCTATATCGTTTACATGTACGATAGCGGAAGGGAATGTTATTGTGAGCGCACCATTCCCTGCTGACGGCTCCAATACGCTTTCAATCGTCTTGCCAGACTGAACGAACTGCCCCATAACATAACCGAAAGGAGTAGGTGTACTGTACTGCTGACGTTCAAATCTTGTGCTGTCTCTTGCGTTTAGTAGCGGCTGTACGTTGTACATTGAAAGAATCAGGTCGTATCCGAACTTCTGCTTTCCGCTGTTTATATACTTTAATGCTACATTTCTTGTCTCATTTGTCATTGCAAGTTCTACAAGTTCCTGCATATCTGTAGCAGACATATCAGAAAGTGTGCTGTATCCTTCAAGAATCTTCTTAACATCTTTCATGCTAAGCGGTGTAACTTCGTTACCTTCAACGGATGATAACGCCCTTTCGCGGATGATTGTTCCAATCTGTTTAACAGCTTCTATTTCCTGAGATGATCTGTCCTGATATTCTGACGAATCACCGGCAAGTTCTTCTGACGATTTTGGTGTGTTGTATCTGATTGTTGCATCCAAATCAACATCTTCAGGCATAATGTTTATAAGTTCTCCTTTATAAGAAGCATACATGCTGCTTACATGAGGTTTTGAGAACTGAGTTGCGCTTACCTGCTCTCCAGAGTGCATAACAACTGAAAGCAATACATTTCTTCCATCTTTCAACACTACACGCATACCTGAATTGAGCGAATCCAGATAGTCAAGTTCAGAAAGCTGATTGTTTACTTCATCTATCTTATCTTCTATCTGTTCTACCACTTCGTCTACTTCTTCCTCAGTTCCTGCTTCTTCAATTCTGCTTTCTGCCTGGCTTGCAAAAGTTTCAGTTTCTCCTGTAACAGTTTCTTTGTCTGTTTCTGTCTGTTCATCTTCTTCAAGTTTTATGTTGTTAATATCTGTCGACCTTACTTCTTCGTATGGAGTCATTTCACTTTCGTATGATTCCATTCCAGGGAAGTCACGTACTGCATTATAGAAAAGTTTAAGATAAGGCCTTACGTTGTCTCCCATATCAGAAATCATCCGTTTTGCAAAATCAACGAATTTGCGGGCTCCGGCTTCTACATGGTATGCTGCCATTTCTGCACCTATCTGCAAGAGTTCCGGATCGTAGCCGGCATTCAGGTTGTTAAGTTTGCTCCGAAGCCTTTTTCTTAACTCCTCGTATCTTTCTGTTGATACAACTTTGTTCTGTGAGCCATATTCCTTCTTCTGCTCTCTTTCAGCTACCCTCTTTGCATAATCAAGTACACCTTCATCCGGACGGATTCCATCTTCCTCTTTCTGTGTCTCTCCTTTCACGTTCTTATACTCCGCAAAAGGTTTTGTTTTTCTGCGGGAAGAATTAACCCACTTCTTAAACTCTTCTTTTGACACACGTGTTATGTTTCCTAACCCGGTCCAGTCTTTTGAATAGTTAGCCATGTATGCGCGTTTTGCTGCAAGTGCTGATTTAAACCCATACATAACCTTGTGTTCGTCAAATGTACCATCAGGATTTACCTGATCAATAACAAACACATCACCGCTTTCAGGGTTATCTGAAAGGAATACATCAATATGGTCACCATCTACACCTTCTGTACCACGTATATATCCGTAATCATTGTTCATGGTTACAGACCATTCTTTACCGTCAGCATCCTTTCCTGAACGAACGGAGCCTTTCGGGTTCTCTATCGTAATGTCGAATCCGTCTACTTTAACATGACCCTTTTTGTAGTTACCTGCTTCCTTTTGTGCTTCGGTAGGATTCTGTTCTACTTCTGCACGTGCGTTTTCTATATCCTGTTGAGTTTCAGACTGATTTTTTTGAGAAAGAACCTTTTCTTTCATATCCTGTGCAGCTCTAAGAAGTCCTCTTGAATATGCTGCCATTCCTACATTTCCAGCAATTTCATATTCTGATATCTGCCTTTTTCTATTACGTATCTGAGAATCAAAGTCAAATCCTGATAAATCGTAATTTTCATACTTATCCATCATTTTTTGATAGGCTTCTTCTTCTGCTATTTCTGGATTTTCAGAAAACCTTCTGCTTTCCTTTTCTGCATTGATTATCGTTTTTATTTGGCTAAGATTTATTTGTTTAACTTTACCAACACCTTTGTACTTGTTAGCATATTCTTCAGCTTTATTCAGTTCATCATCAGTTAATTTTTTTACGTCTTCAATTATAACATCTACAATAGGATTCTCTACTCCTGATAAAGTATTATCTATATAAGAATATATCCTATCAAAAGCATTATTATTCTTCTGTTCTTCATTTTCTGATGATTTTACTATACTCTTAGCAAAATTGTTAGCTTCTTCTTCCGTATAAAAGATGAATCCACCCTTACCGAAAGAAGAATAATATCCTCCGGCTTCCTTCGCTTTCTTCTTTGCTGCAAGAAAATCTTCACGTTCCATGCGTTTTGTGAAGTTCACTGCATAGATGTCTTTGTTCTCTTTCTTGTGGTATCTTTTCTCAACATTAAATCCTGAATCTTTTTGTATTTCTTCCTCATAAGGTGAAAGGCTGTCTATCTTAGTAGATATTGAAGGCATTTTCTTGTTCTCCAAATTTTCTATTGTGGCATACTTTTCACCGTCTTTTGTTTCGGTAAACAATACCTCGTACTTTCCGCTTCCGTTGAATGATACTATATCACCCTTCTTTACGGTTTTATTTTTGTTTTGCACTTCTTCCCAATTACCGCTAGTTAATGCGTTAGCAAGTTCTGCAATAAAAACATTTTTTTTCTGTACTTCTCCATCAATATTATAAGTTACTCCATGAAGTTTTTTTCTTTCATCCCAATTTGTTTTATAATTTTCAATGGTCATATAATCACCATTTTTTGACTGGAATGTTTTTCCAACTGCATCACGAACAATTTGTAAATCTCTTTTAGAAACTTGTTCGCTCATCAGATCAATATTTGGATTTAATTCTCCTTCTGATTCAGATACCACGCTACTGCTTTCGCCATCAGTTTGATTTGCAGGCTCCGGTTGTTCATTGACTGTTGTATCTGTTCCTTCGTTATTACCCCTGCCTTCTGGCAGAAGTTCATCGCCTTGTTCACCGTCTGTTTGTCCTTCAGTGCTTCCTGCACCTTCTGTTTCATTTCCTCTTGATTCATTTTCTGATATGATTTGTTCGTTAAACTTTTCAAATATAGCGTTTAAATCTTCATCCGAAACGGAAGAATACATGTTGTCAAGTTCTTCTTCTACGTAATCAACGTATGAAATCCACTCTTCAACTGTCATATTGTTCTGAGAAGCTTCCCATTCAAGAGCCTGCTGTTCCATGTAGTCCTCATAACCAGGTGCGCTTTCTTCTACGTCTGTACCGTGCATTGATTTTGCGGACTCCCACATCTTGGAAGGTGTGCCGTTCTGATGGAATGCATCGAGTATCATGTTGAATACGTCCTGATCTGTTACCATTCCTTGCAGGTTTTCAGGCATATCAGCGTGAATCTGCTCTGCTGCCGCTTCCGGTGTCATACCGTCAGAAGACAACGCCCAGATCATCCTTCGTCTTTCTTCCGGTGATGATGCAAGACCTAGGTGCGAACCCAACCCCTGCGTTTCTCCTGAATCATTCCAGTTGAATGTAACTCTTCCGGTTGCAATTTCACGCAAAACATGTTCCATAGGAGTGTTGGCGGTTCCCATTTCATTATCTTCGTTCACGTATCTTGCTCTCTTACGCGGTTCTTTACGTTCGTATGCTCCTGAATCTATCTTCTTCTGTACTTCCTCCTGTGCAGCCTTCTGCTGTTCAGCCGTCATTTCTGAAAGTCTCTGCTGATTTGCATCGGATTCTTCTTTTGCCTGCTCAATGATTCCACCTGGGCGTTTTGATTCAATATCATTTGCAACGCTGTTCCAGTATGCTATCTTATCGTTGATAGACTGAATGTTTGCCTTCTTCTGCTGCTTAAGACGTACAATCTCCTGAATTGTATTACCTGTAGTCTTTGCCTTATCAGCTTTTTTAAGTTCTTCCTGATAATGGTTAATCATCTGCGCGGCTGTATCCTTAGCATCGTCCACGTTTTCGCTTATCTCAATGAGTGCGGATGATGTATCCTGATATGGTGCTGATTCGAAGTCATGTTCACCGTTTTCATTAACAGGTATCCTTGATATTGCAGTCTGAGGTTCATTTTGTACCTGCTGCGGTTCAGGCTGTGTTACATCTTCACTCTGAACAACTTGTTCTTGTGAAGTTTGTTCTTCCTGAATTGCAGGTGTCATTGCGGTTCTTATCTGTTCTTCGGTTAGAAGCTTAGACTGAACAGGATTTCCTTCTTCATCCAAAGCACTGACTACATATCCGTCCGGCGATTTTTGTGTTACGGAATAAGTTACGCCATCACTATGGAATGTGGTTCCCAATTCGATTGGTTGAACGCTCTGTTCAGGCTGCATAAGTTGAGCTTCTTCAGACTGGATGAATTCTTGTTCCGCATCTTCTCCTGCTTGATATGCAAGTTCATCAGCCGGTGTATCGTCAACAAGGCTTTCGAACATGGATATTGGAGCCATCTTTACATTTCCATCCTCGCTAAGATAATATATTGTGTTGTCGGAGCTATCCTTATCTACATTCCCTTCTGCATCAAAAACTATATTACCTCGCAATATATTGACCGGATTCTGGCTTAAACCTGACTTCACCCTCATTACGGTTCCGGTTGTTGCGTTCGTCATTCTTTCAACTTGCGACTCAGCTTCCTTTCTTGCATCATACGCCTGATTCTGCACCCAGTAAGTATAATTAAGATAATCATCATAGGCATTCTTGTATTCAACAATCTTTTGAACTGTTTCCGCATCATACAATTCCGACAAGGCACTCTCACCTTCCTGATTCAATATGGACACAGCAGAATTAAGTTCCTCTTCTCCTATTCCAATATTGTTTCTTGATTCATTAAGATTAGATATAATGAAGCGTTTGTTCTGAATCATTTCTTCAGGTGCAATCTGCTTGTCTGCTTCCTGCAATGTCTGTTCCTGAAGGACAGAAGAAATGTAGTTTATGGCCTTTTTCTTTATGTCAGGCTGCATATTGCTTGACAGAACCTCCTTCACCATTCCGCGTGCTGTCTCTATATCGGCATCCTGCAATGCTTCCCTTACTCCGGACCAGTCCTCTCCCATGGTGTCGCGCATCTGATTCTCAAACTCACGCATGTTTCGGTAGTTCCTGTATTTCTCACGAAGGTATCCACCGGTTCCGGCCGCGCCAAAAAGTGCTGACATTGGAGCAACACCAAGAAATGTGTCTATATTATTGTCAATGTCAACAAGCTGCTCAGGTGTCATATCTCCTATTGCGGTAGATACAAGGTTGTTCACTACCTCTTCTCCGTATTCACCTATAGGATCCGCAATCTTAGCACGTCTGGCAATTTCCTGAACCTGCTTGAATCCGTTGCTGTTAATGATGGATGAATAAGCCTTTCCAACAGAAGCAGGAATTATCTTCCCAAGGCGGTTTGCACCGGTCACCTTACCAACCCAACCAAGCATAGGAGCAAAGTATTCTCCAAGAAGCTCGCTTCCGGTCTCTGCTGCTGTTGATACGACAGACTTTCCTATTGCTTCTGCACCAGTCTGCACATTCTCCCTCCCTGCGTATGATACAGTACCATCCTGTTCCGGAGAAACCTGAACATCACCAAGTCCTCTTCTCTGATAGTCGGCTGCTACACGCGCACCGCCAAATGTAGCTGTATGAGCGGCCACATCACCAAGGCCGGCTGCTGTCCTTGCGGCTCCTTTTGCCAGTCCGGTTGTAGCACGTCCAAGCCCCATCTTTGCAGCTTTTTCGGTTGCATACTTGACAATAGCCTTTGATGCAGGTTTTGTAACGGCCTGAATTGTTCCCATTCCGGCAATCATGTCAAGCATGAATGGAAGTGATTCTGCTGTCACTCCTCCGGCCTTGTATCCTCTTCCAAGGTCTCCTGAATAATACATCTGTGTAGCCGCATTGGTAACAAGAGCCTGCATAAGAGCATCTTCAGACGGTGAGAGTTCTTCTCCACGGTCTACTTTGTCCATAACCTTCTTAGCGGCATAGTAGTTCTTAAGGTCCTGCAATCCCATTGCCCATCCGTCCAGAGGTGCATCCTTAAATCCGCGTGCGAATCCGGAAAAGAAATTTGTATTTCCTTTCTTTTTCGCTTCGTTGGTTATATTCTGAGCCTGTTCTATAAGAGTTGATGCGTATTCAAGCTGCTTGTCAGCATCGTTCTGTTCACCTGCAAGGTAAGCCTGTGACATGGTTGAGAATATTCCACCTCCACCGGCAGACTTAACCCTCTGTTGTCTTTCCTCAACTCTCTGCTGGCGTGCGCTGTTGATAAGCTGCCTTACGCTGTCAATCTGTTCCTGATTCTTTGGCTTGAATACGTGTTCAAGTTCCTGCTTTTTCATGTACGGATCATTGGCCGCACGTTCAGCGAGCTGTATTCTCTGCTGTTCGTCCTGAACAATCCTTCCAGGAATATCGGCAGGCTTCTCTTCTGAAATCGTATTTTGCGGAAGAGGAAGAGTAGAAAGGTCATTTCCACGGCTTCTGAAATAATCAGGTATGTTATTCAGTATTCTTTCTTTTGTTTCAGCCCTCTGAGGATAAGAAGGCGACTGAACAGTAGTTACAACATTACCAGATTCTTCTTTTGCAGGAGGAATAGCGGATTCTCTTTGAACTTCGCCAGATATTCCGCTAACGAAGTTTTCATACGTGTCATTGAATCCGGTTTTGTCTCTCAGAACTTCATATACTTTCTTTCTCGCATCTTCACTCGTAGTCATGTCGTTGTCAAAATCCTCATAACTATCCATGAATCCTGTCTTGTTCTTAAGAATGTCGTATATCTTCTTTCTTGTGTCTGCGCTCATTATTCAATATCTTTTAGTGACCAACCGTTTTTATTGTTATCTCTAAGTGACCATCCTTGTTGTCTGTCATGAACCGGCCTTTTATCGTCTGTTGCGGTAAGAATAGCTTCTCTCATATCATCAATTGTCATTCCTTTCTTTGTCGGATCATTGAATTGTTGGGGGAAATATCCTATTCTTACACCTTCATTGTACATTCTTGCCACGTCTGTATCTTTGTTTAGGTCGTAAGTGACTGCACCGTCTTGGCCAAACTTCATCTTAGGATACTTCTTTTTCTTTCCTGATGATGAACCTGCATTACCGTTTCTCTTGGCTATCTCTTGCTGACGGTATTTCTCTCTTTCCATTGATGCTTCATTGTTCATCTTGGTACGCCCTGTAGCTGCGCCCTGATTGTATCTCGCAAGTTTCATCCTGAAATTATTCTTAACTCCTTCAAGTTCTTTAGCATCCTTAGCCTTACGCGCCTGCTTTTCAAGGTCGGCCGCCTTCTGCTTGTCTATAATACCAGCCTTAAGATTAGCCTGAATCTCTGCAAGGGTTTTGTCGCGTTCAAACTTAAGATTTATCTTATCCTTTTCTGCTTTTGCAGCTCTTTCAGCACGAGCTGTAGAAAGATTGTAGTTAAGCAATGTGTCGTTGTAAGAATCCCTCAGTCTGTCAATAGACTTATTGTATTGCTGGGTATTGCTCTTAATCGGGCTGAACATTCTGGCACCGGCAGCCGAAGAAACTGTTTGTCCGAAGAGATTTGCAAGATTCCCCCAGAACTCAGCGGCTCTCTGTCTTTTAAGCGAATCTTCGCTCTCCTGGTACCTTTCTCTGAGCAACGTTGTAAACACATCATCAGGAGTTGTAGGCTTCTTCTCGGTTTGTTCCTGCATTGCCTGATTTGTTGCTGCTCTCACCTGTTCTGCCGAAGAAACTGGTATAACAGGCTGTTCAACCTTGGTTTTATCAGGTTTTACGCCCTGATTGCTTCGTGAGAATTGAAAATTTGAAAAAGATTCGGGAGATTGTCCGTAATTTTCGAATTCAGGAAGCCTTGAAGTGTCTACAGACGGATTTTTCTTGATAAAATCGAAAAGTCCCATCATTTACCCCCTTTCTTCTTTCCCCATTCCTGCATGGAAAGAGCACTGCCTATAAGTCCTAGTCCGTTGCTCATAAGCTGGGCACCACCCTGCTCGTTCGCAGAAGACTGACCTAGTCTTGCCTGAAAGATGTTGTTCTGGTTCTGCTGGTCTATAGCTTCAACTTGCGCCTTTCTGGCTGTAGCCTGCGCTGCAAGTCCGGTTGCCGTTTCGTCCAGAATTTCATTGTTTGCCTGCTGTTGTGCTATTGCAGCTTCAGGAGTTGCACCGGTCACAACTGCAGTTGCCCTTGCTTCCTGATTCTGCTTTTTCAACGTGTTTTCCACTCTCTTCATGGCCGCCTGTGCTTCGGTAGAATCCATGTAATTCTGATAGTAGTTCCTGTTATACCATGCATTGTTCTTAGACTCCTGCTCGTCAATGAGCCTTTGTTGTTCCTTTGCCGCCTTGGCAGACTTGATTCCTCCGGCTATTCCGGATGCAAGTCCGCCTACGGCTCCTAATATAGCTCCAATCATACGCGTATAATTTATTTTGTGTCACACTGACAAAGTAAGCTAATTATCAGTATCATAAGTTGCGTAATTTGGTAATTGTAATTCTACACAAAGTTACAAACCTTGTAACTTCTTGTAACTTCGTATATCTTTGGGAATTAGAACATTATAAGCACTTATAAATGTTAAAAGTTACAAAATACATCATTTTTGTAACTGAGTTACAATATTAGTTACAGTTATGGGCGAAGAGAAGAATATTGCAAGAAGGAGCAGGGCAAAAAAAGTGAAGGAAATAGAGCACTCTGTTAAGCTGAATTACACTGATGAGGACCGTATTAAGGTTGTGCGGATGCTGATTGACAGCGGTATGAACTATTCAATAATGCACAAGAAGACAGGTATAAATACCAACACGATAAAGCAGTGGTATTACCGGTACAAGGGAGACATAGAATCAGCAAGCTCTACTCTTATCGCAGAGAAGGTAGAGATTGACTTCGCACGGGCCAAGCTTGAATTCCTTCAGAACCATTTCCATAAGATTAACTCCCTTGCTGACATTGCCATCAACAGGGCAATTGTTCTTTGTGATACTGAGACTGACATTAACAAGATAACCAAGCTGCTTGAAGTGATATCCAACCTTGTTGTGAAGTTCAACGAATCCAGCCAGGAACAGCAACAGAATTCAGGAACCACTATCAATCTAATTAAAGACAGCGTTTTACAGCTTAATCAGCTGAAGGAAGAACAGAGAAAAAAGATAATTGAGGTATCAGAAAATGAATAATTACTATATTTGCAAAAGTAAAAGCGTAGAAGACTTTTGTTCAAACAAACAGCCCCGACCGGATATGTATCAGGAAGGGGCTTTATTTTCACATCATATTCATTAATGACATACTTCTAAGTTCAACGAAGTCCTTGTAAAGTTCCGGCCTTATCACATAATCGCACACTCTCTTAATGCAGATGCTTGCCTGCCGGCTTCTTATCTTCGTGTAATACCTGATTACACCTTTGGATCTGTCGCTGTGGCCAAGGCAGTAGTTAATAACGCTGTCAGGCATGCAGATGTCGCTGGCAAACTGAGCGAAGCACTTCCTTGCAGAATAGAATACCACTCTTTCCTTTATGCCAAGCTCTTCTGCAAGGTCTGTTATCGCATAAGATACGTATTGTGAGAAATTGTGATAGGTGAAATTGTATCCGAAATCAAGCTTCCCATTAGGCTTCATCCATTCTCCTGTATACCTGTCAATACCTTCAGGCATTTCAAATACTATCACGTTCTCCTGCTGCGTCCTGCCGGCAGACTTTGTCCGGACGTATCTTACTTCCTTGTCGCGGAAATCAACATTCATTATGTCTATTAGGTTCATTCCTCCAAGCATGAAGGAAATCATGAACAAGTCTCTGGCCATCTTCTTTTTCTTCGTGTCAGGGCTTGAATTCATTATTCTAAGAAATGATTCAAGACTGAGTGTAACTTCTCTGACTGGTGAAGGAGATATTCTTACGGATGAAAAAGGATGAACGCTATATGATACCATCTGGTCTGATATTGCCTTGTTCACAATGACCTTAATGTGGCTTAGAATTGTGTTGATATAAGTCTGTGTCTTTCCTGACCTTCTAAGGTATTCAGAAAAGGATTTTACGAGAACAGGCGTAATATCTTCCATATCAATATCTCCCCTGCAGTAATCACAGAAGTATCTTGAAGAGCGTTCTATAAGCTTAGCATAAGAATTCCTTCCTTCTGACATAAGATAACTCACATACTCTCCGGATATTCCCTTGAATGTTACTTCTTCCCCATCCGGTCCTGACTTGATAATATCTCTAAGCTGCTCGCATGTGTACAAATCAGTGTTCTTTACATTATCGAGACGCTCCTCGTATATATCAAGCATATTCCTTAACTTCTTGTTAATATATTAAATTTATATCTGCATTTATAACTATTTTATTTTCACAACTTTAATTATTTTGTAAACATGAAATACAATTAATGCAACATACAATTTGCATACACATAGTGTGTTTAGAAGAAAATAGAAACAAATATTTGTAAGGGAACGTTTCACTCTTTGGGTAAAAAATCTCCTGTGTTCGTTTCGTTCGTACGGTATTTTACCCTTTGCCCTTGACAAATACTCTGTTCTTTACTGACAGGTGTTTAGGAAAAAAGAAAAAAATGTTGTTCTTCGGTGGGGTGTCCGTTTTGT
>ENA-OPVT01000093-OPVT01000093.1-human-gut-metagenome-genome-assembly--contig:-NODE-93-length-68147-cov-6.369294_pt1 | contig 68147 bp, 44 predicted proteins | sample MGYA00241499_ERZ501990 | MGnify/ENA primary metagenome ERZ501990 (study PRJEB25962, sample SAMEA2042104) | human gut metagenome | biome: human gut; feature: human-associated habitat; material: faeces...
GTATAGAGTGTTGGATAGTCATATACCTTTACTTTATATCCAGCATTCTTATAATGTTCATATAAACATTTCTTTTTAGTTACATCCATCGTTGGAATCGCGAATACAATTTCTTGTACTTCATACGCCTTTAACTTATCTAAAGTCGCTTCATCCGCATACCATACAGGAATGCCATACACTTCTCTACCGGCTTTTTCTTTATTAATATCAATAAAACAACGAGGTGTATAAACTGCATTTTCATCATTTAATAAATCTTCTGCAAAACTAGCACCAACACGCCCAGCACCAACAATCGCAATCTTGATTTTTTGAACCTCTTTATTCGTATCTGTTTCAATACTTGAAAATCTATATAGTAACTTAGCTAGAAACTTACCCTTTTTCGTTACGTTATCACTATATAAATAACAATATCTATAAATCATACGAATCGTAATTGCACCCAACAAGTTTACACAAACTAAACTTAGAGTTCTCGCAAAACTCATTCGTTGAATTGGCATTGCCATTTGAACTACATATAGAAGTATAAATGCTACACCATCTGAAACAATCATACGAATATAGCCTTGAATACCGCCATAACGCCAAATCTGACCATAAATATGACCAATTAAACGACATACAAAGATAATCGCAAATGCGAGTATTGTTAGCTTAAAAGATTCTGTGTTTGTTAATGATTCGTTACCACCATACAACCATATTAATAATAAGGAAGATATCGCATAAACAATCACATCATACACAACCAAAGACCAACGCGTATTATTTTCTTTTCTATTTTTACTCATCCAAATCTCCCATTCCATAAAAAAAACTCGCTAAAAAACACGAGTCAATACATAATCATTCTATAAATAGATACACTTCTCCCTACCTAAAGCAAATAAAAAGATGAACAATTCAATTAAAAATGCGGAAAACCAGCTATTTTTAATATCCTATGTATGTACCCTATAAATACCGATTCTAAAAATAAACCGTACCCTTCCCAAGAATAACAGTTGCTTATATATTATAGCCTAATACCCCCCCGTCAATGAACATTTGTTACTTAAGCTTAGGTGAAAACATTAAATATATTTAATATTACCCTTATTTAAAACGCATAAGCATCATATAACAAATTAAAAATATTTTTTAGAAAATTTCCCTTAAATAAAGACATTTATCAATAAAGTTAACAACTGTTTTATAACCAAATGAATGTAATCAGTTACACGAACGTTATTTCTCGTTGACAAGAATGGATTTAACCCATATTATCTTAAGTACAAAGAGATCTTTTTCCGGAGTGAGAAAGATATTACTATTTTTTAAAGAAAAGAAGTTCATGGTGAGCTTCTTTTCATTTTATAGACATTTTTTTATAGACATTTATAGTTGTAAAACACCAAAATTATCACTTCCTGAACAATAAATTCATAATCAAATTATTCTATAATGAGATTATACAAAGACATTTCAAAATTCCTTAAATGAAATTTGGATTATTTTGTTTTGGAACACAAAAGCCAAAAGAGAAATCTAAATGTTGCCAAGACAAGAATCAAATATGATAAAAGCTAGGATTGTGCCTAACCACTACGCGAATTTTTCGTTCTAAGGAAAAGTAGTACCTTATTGCGGACTATGCGTCCTGATTTCTTACAAACATATTATGCATGATGAATCAAAACTATAAATGTATCTATTGTTATAAATTCTCTATTTCATCCAATATAGGTTCAACTGAAAATAAATCATGATCCACTGCATTTCTTAATAAATCTGTATTCATCTTAAATAAGTTGCTGCATTCACTATAGAAATACCTTGATCATCATTGAAGCTATGTTTACAAAGGGACAAATCCAATATATCTAAATCGTGTGTTGTAAAGAATAACTCATTGATCATTAAAAATCCCTTTGCTATATCTGAATATCATCACAATAATACAAACTATTCGCACCCAATTTAATGGAAGATACAATACTAGCAATATCAAAACCAGCCTTTGTACCACTCGACAACAAAGAATCGTTTATCATCTTTCCATCTTGGATAATAATACTTTTAACTCCAATTTTAATCACAAATACATTCTTTAATTTACATTTAATATAATTGGAACCAATACTCTTAAAATATGTTTTAGAATATTAATATATTCCCTATTAGCCTTAATACCATAATTAAATATAGAATCTATTGGTAACCTTCTTAATTTCTCTAATTCAATTATGTAACTTGAATTATTCATGAAACGATAATAAAAGAAGATTAGCCTTGTTGGTGGATCCAAAACGGCTAATCTTTTTCATTTTGTTTTCGAAGGGTTTGAAATGAGGATATAAAAGGATATCAGACATTGCTGATTTTTTAAAATATAGGTTCAAAACGTTAAATCTGCAACACTTTATTCCAGTACTGAGAAAATTAATAACATCATAATATTGATCAATTTTACTTTTTCTTTGCCGGACATCACTTTTTGAGTAACCATCAATATATTTACTGAAAGTTCTACGATCGACGCCAAGTTCTCTTGCGATTTTTGATTTATTCACTTTAATGCTGCCTACCTCCTGCAATCGTCCCAATATAAAAAGATCATTTAAGGAACGTATTTCTACATTGTTGTTTACTTCCATGTTGATTAACACTTATATACCTGTAAACCTCAAGGATTATATCAGAGCTTAATCAGAAGTGTACATTCTTAAACGATCATTTATGTACATATTTAGATTATCATTTATATCCTAACGGTTGAATATTATAAAAGGTAGGCTTCTGCCTACCAACTATGTGGACCAAGCGTCCTTATGAAACAGTAGTACCTTCCGGCCTACAATTATGCGGACTAAGCGTCCTGATATATTTTACAAAAATATAATGCAATAATCATCATCAAAAATCAACAATCTTTATAGATTATTTATGTGAGCACTCATCTAATAACCCCTAGAAATTTCAAGTCCTCTAGCCATGGCATATTGGTCCATAAAATCCCGAATCATTTATCGAGTGGGTAAGATAATTCTTGATTTTAACCATGATGGATCTGCACTTTCTGTGGTTAAATCTTGAATAATACAGACGCAACATTCCTTTTGATACTCCATATAATAAATACTGATTCAAATTAGATATAATCTTATCCAAAAAATACAAACGATGATCTTCTTTGTCATAATCGATGGCCTTATTTATCACATGTAGTTTAGTTTTTAGGTAACATATCTTTTCATAATAATTGTGCACACCAATACACTATTAAAGTACGTAAAATAATATTAAATCACGAAAAATTGAAAATTACTTCATACATAATCACTACCAATTTTAAAACCTCTTGCATAATGTTGTTCGGTGCGGTATATAACTGTTATGAATTGCGATGGTCGTCTTCGGACAACGCCTTGAAGGAGCCTAATTAAACTGCTCCAAATTTGCAGAAAAAACAAATGTAATTTTATTGATTTATACATGATTATTGCTATAATATAAGTGGAGATAGGAATATCTTCCATGTGAGGGGTTCGTCAACACACCTGGCTAATAAAAAGTTGAAGAAATTGCGAGGGGTTCGTCAACGCACCTGGCTAATAAAAAGTTGAAGAAATTAAGATGTAGGAGCCTTTATTTTAGGCTCTATTATTTTTATGGAGGATTTATGTCATTTGTTCTTTGCTTTATAAAAGAATCTTATTTTATAGACCATGCTTATTTTGTGAAAATGTTAGATTCTGGAAATACTAACAAGCAATCACAAAGGACACATTTATGTTTGAAATTTACTTATAATTCTAATACATTTTATATCCCATTGAGAAATAATTTAGGCCCTGAGATAAGAAAGTACGGAAGGATAGGTCATTCTTTACCTTCTCCAAGTAGACCTAACGCAGGATTAGATTTTCGATATGCATTAGTCATAAATAGTTTAGATTACATTGAACCACAAACTATTCAAAAAATACCCAACTCTCAATATAATAAACTTCAAGATGATATTTCCGATATAGAAAAGGAATTCAAAACATATTTGATGGGCTTTATAAAAGCTATAAAGAAAAATCGTATACATCGAGAACCTTTATTTAGAGAATCAAGTTTGATTAATTTTGTTAGTGAGCTAAACGACTCCCACTTGTAGAAGTTAGAGATTGCTTCATACAGTTTTTTGTATGTATTATGGTTCATTTGCTTTTTCTAGGTCCGTCCGCTTATTTTTTTCTTAGGAGTTGGCAAAGAATAAGTATCTAGTTATTATTCAACTACAAATAGATCTTTTTCCAGAGTGAGAAAGATATTATTATTTTCAATGCTTAATGAAATTTTACAAAATGAAATATATACGATAATGAAAGGAGAAAGTTTATATACAAAAAGTGGTAATTACGAATATAAAAAATTAAATAAATTTTCTGGCCGACTCGAATTCATACGAACAATGAGAAATACAATCAATCATTACGAACCACTACTACCACTATTTGTAGGATGCATTAATAATCAAACCAAAGCAATAAAATCTTCTCAAGTTTATACAGCATTATGTGAACTGAATGATACATGGCATTTTGAGCCCAATAAGTCTCAAACATTTTCAACAACCTTAAATATCAACACAAAACTAACAACATACAATATTCCAAAAATTCGGTTATTAGAAATGATGAAATCGTACAGCTATAACAAGAAATAATAAATAAAAAAAACTGGACTCCATCTCAATCAAGTTGAGGTAGGATTCCAGGGTGCGCATCTCACGCCTTCGTCAGATTCATTGTACCACATATTTTTCAATGCTACAATCTATAAAAATACTTTCATACAATCCTACAATTAATTAAGACACATCTAATCTTTCGGTTTAGCATCTTTTAAGAAACTAAGTGCAATCATGACTATGACTATACCTATTGGGAAGGCTGCAATAATACTTACACTTTGTAAGTTATTCATTGAACTTTGCGCAAACAATAATGCAATTGGAAGAAGGATCAATAGAATACACCACATCAATTGAAGTGTTTTGTGTGGCATTTCATCTTCTTTTAATTCGTGATAGCAATAACATGAAGCCGTTAGTGCAATCGAATCAAAACTTGTCGCATAGAAGGCAATCATAGTAAATAATACGGCAACCATAACGAGTGGTGCACAAGGAAGTGTTTTAATAATATCTACGATCATGCCATATAAATCACCAGTCTTGGCATATTGTGCCATGAAATCAGCAATGCCATGCATTTGAAGTCCCATGGAGTAGTTTCCTAGAACAATGAAACTAATTAGTGTAGATCCTACACCAAATACATATCCTCCAAGAATGGTTTGTCTAACGGTTCTTCCTCTTGAAATACTTCCAATGAAGAATGGAGCAGCAACACACCATACCATCCAATATGCCCAATAGTAAATAGTCCAATTTTGTGGAAAGTTTGTATTTCGTAATGGATCTGTAAATGTCGATAGTCCAATAAAGTTTTCTACCATAGTACCAAGTGAATTTAAACCTGTTTCAATAATATAACGGACTTGTCCACCAAATAATAAGACGAAGGCTAATAATCCAAAGAAGAAGTAGATACAAAGGTTAGCCAAACGACTAATACCTTTAAAGCCATGGAGTAAAGAGTATGTATATACAATACATGTAATGATTAGAATTACAATATTAATAGCTGTACGACTTACAGTTAAATGGAATAAGTCTTGAATAATTGTTGCCATTAAAGGAGTAGCTACACTAAATGTAGTAGCTGTTCCTGCAAGAAGAGCAAATACGGCTAATAAATCAATGATTCTTCCTGGCCATTTATCTGTATATTTACCTAGTAATGGTCGACATGCTTCTGAATATTTTTGGCGATTTCTTTTTCTAACGTGAAGCATAAAACCAAAGGCTACAGCTAATACTAAATAAAAGCTCCAAGGAATTAAACTCCAGTGAAATAATGGATAGACACCCGCCCATTGTTGAATACTTCCCATTTCTTTAATATGAGGATCCGATGCATACATCACCCATTCTGAAAAAGAATAGAATAAAATGTCAGCGGCAAGACCACATGTAAACATCATAGAGCCCCACGCAAAGAATGAGTATTTTGGCTTTTCTCCTTTTTCACCTAAGACAATATCGCCATATTTAGAAAAGGCAATGTAAATAGATAGTAAGAAAATTCCTAATCCTATAATCAAATAATAACTTCCAAATGTATCTCCAAAGAAGAAGCGAATTTGACTTAATACTACATTAGATTGTTCTGGAGCCACAAAGAAAACAAAACATAATACTAGAATTAGACATAATGGTAATAGTGTAATCATCCAATCCATTTTATTTTTCATTTCTTGTACCCCCTATAACTTGAATCCATTTCAATCAATTCATCCAACCCATCAATTTCTACAACATCTTCTTTTTTCATTGGCATTACACCCAATTGGTAGTGTTCTGGATGACAAAACATAGCTACATCATCCCAATAGATTTGACGATTTTGTTTCGTATCAAATTCATATTCCAAATCTTGTTTTAATTGTTTTCCATCTTGACTATTCCATCTTGAAATACTATAAAGTTGCCAACCCTTTAAACCGCCCGTACGACTACAAGAAGTGACAATACCATTCTCTACTTGTTGTAGCCATTCGTCTGTACCATTTTCAACATACACACTGTTATAGCCTGAACGCTCAAATTCTGGTTTTAAGATTTCTGGATTAAAAATAATTTGATCCCCATCCAAAATAATGGCATTTTCTATATAGTCTCTAGCTACATATAAGGAGGCAATATTGTTACAAGTATCAAAATAAGGATTGTCAATGACTTTTAAACCTTTATATTCCTCTTCCAAACTATAAAATTGTTCTTTTAAATACCCCACCACAACATAGATTTCATAAATACCATTCTTATGAAGTGCATCAATGACAGTATCGATCATTCTTACACCATTTACTTTGACTAATGGTTTTGGTGTTTCAAGCGTTAAAGGACTCATACGAGAACCAAACCCAGCCGCCATAATAATGGCTCTTTCTACTTTGTACATAAACTCATTCCTCTTTCTTCCAACATTTCTTTAACGATTCGATAATATTCTTTAGCGTAACGATATTGTTTTAATGAATATTCACCAAACTCAACTCCTAAGTTACGTTTATATTCACACCAATTGCTCCATAATAAACCACAAATGGCAATATAGGCATAAATCTTAATTCGAACCATATCATCACAATCATTGTCAAAATATAAATCAATCAATGTTTCCACATCATTACGATCATACATGGAGTAAATCGCAAACATCGCAATATCAATATGCTGATCTTGCATACCCGCATATTCCCAATCAATTAAATACAATTCATCTTTTGAGAACAAGAAATTATCTGGTACTGAATCAATATGCGATAAACCCCACTCTTTAGGTTGTCCATCCACAAATTCTTTTAATTCATAAATATGTTTCTTTGTTTCTTTATAATCCCTATAAATACTCGGAGCACCCTGCCAATACGATTCATACTTTTCTAATTCTTCAAATACTTCAAAAGTATGAGTCACTTTTAATTTTTTATTGTGGAAAGCACGAAGCTTTTTCATACAATCACGAACATCTCCAAAATAAGTTAGATCACAAGCATGTGCATCCTCAATATATTCTGTAATTTTATAGCCATTATCTGGATTCATATAAATAACAGGATCACAAATATGCTCATCTTTGATCACTTGATACACATCATATTCATGTCTTCGATTAATTAACTTATCCGTACCTTCACCCGGAACACGCATAATATATCGTTTTGAATTCACTTCAAAACTAAAGGAACGATTGGTCATACCCTTCTTTAATGGATAAATCGATTGAATGTCACTAAATTCACAATGAAGCGTATCGCTAATAATCTGCATCAAATGCGAATTTAAGGTTTCCGTATCCTCATCCAAATCCCTTAATTGTTCATACGTATTCACTTCATAAGCCTTATTAAAGACATAAGGAGAAACTATCATCTTATCCTTGACATATAAAGCATCTTCCCAGAAAGAATGTTCAAACTCTCTTTGACAAGACATGGAAGAAATGCGTTTACGAATGAATGGAGCATCCATAAACGAAATATAAGAAATTCCAATCATTGTATCCCCCACTTCATTCATCTTTGTCTTAACCAATTCAAACTTTTTATTTAAACGTACCGAAGTATTTAATGTTTCCTCATTTTTAATCATGTACCAAGAATACAATTCACAAGTACTAAACGGATTTTCTTCGCACCAAATATCACAAGGAACAATATACGTATTCTCTAAATTTGAATTCACAAGATCCAATGAATACATATTATTCTTTCTTGCATATTCCATATTACAAACTAATCTCACATTATAATCATCAATCAAGAATTCAAACTCTTCCTTCATAAATCCAACAACAACACAAATGTCATACACACCCACTTCATGAAGTTGACAAATCAAACGTTCAATTAAAGTTTGTCCTTTTACTTTTAATAAAGCCTTAGGCACCTCCGTATTAATAGGAACCATACGCATACCTAAACCAGCCGCTAAAATAATCGCCTTTCGAGGCTTATAGGATTCAATCAAAATTTGACTCTTATCTGTAAGATTCCAATTCGAATCTATATACTCATTATTTTGAAGAAATTGAATCGACTGATTGATTTTACCTAAAGAATAACCACATACATCCGCCAAATGACGCTGACTCACCTTTCCAAGCTCATATATTTTCTTTAAAACACTTTTATCAACAATGTTCATATAATCATTTTCTCCTTGTTACGTGAACATTGTAGTATAAAAAGAAAAGGAATGCAAATAAAATTGCATTCCTCATTTGAAAAAACGACTTCATTAGATCCTCACAGCATTGTATTCTTGGCAAAAAAACGCATACAACGATATATTCTGTAGATGGTCTAAAAATTCACTTCAAATGCACAGCCCATTTTTTGTCTGTATAATAACTCATTTATCAAGCATTATTTTTGTTGACAATAAACAAAATACAATCTATTATTTGGCTACAAAGTAATCCGTGATGGATAAAGCAGGGTTTGCGAATGCAAGTATAGGCATAAGCCTTAGAATTCTCTAGCTCCTGGGATTACTTTTTTAAACTCAATTGTGCCAAATGATTTTGACCTGTGCCCAAATTGTATAAAATTTTTCTTGTATTTTCAAAAATTTGTGGTATATTACATGTGACGAAGGTAGCCAGGGGCTACAAACTGATGAATCACTATCGTAACCAATCGGTAGGGTTCATCTTTTATTTTTTTACACATAAATGATGCCTGTATTTTGAAATACCCACTTTTTTATTTGAGTTTTAATGATACATTTTCATACATCATATTTAAAATTCTAGCATTTGACGAATTAACATTTACATTAGTTTCTTCTATTACCGGAGACATCAAATCAGATGTTTTATATAACAAATTAAGGGTATTAAAAAGTTGAGAGTTTTCAATCTTTTTTGTATCGATTTCATCCATTAGAAAAGGAAGAAGAGGTTCATAATGATTGATTATATTTCTTAACTTTCTGATTTTTTCAATATGTCCATTAAAAGATAAAATCAAGTGTGCACTCATTTTTTCTACAGATGATTTCAACATCTTAGCTGTTACTATTTTTTGAGAATTTTCATCTAACATCATAAATAGAATCTGTAATCCTCCTAATGTTAATGCATTAGGAATAACCCAAAGAGGAACTTCACACTGTTTTTCATAATAATGTCTAATTAACTTATTGCTACTTATTTCATGTTCTTTTAAGGAAAAACCATCTATATTAGTGTTTGTTGCAATTTTATATATATGAACAAGAACATCTTTTTTCTTTCAATATTAAAAGTATCTATTGAACGTTTTACTCCATCTTTGTCTTTGATATATAAGTAATTAAAGTTTTTACAAAATATAGGTAACTCTGAAGAATTGCCTTTTATAAAACGACTTATTTCGTCTATATATCGTATACAATAAATATCTGGGTTTTCACATGTAACATAGTTATGACATATTTCCGTAAATAAAACAGATTTAAATTTTCTTTCAAATGCGCCAATTAATTCATAAAGTTTCTTTGCGTATTCATCGTCTAAATTAACAAGTTTTATTACATCTTTAAAATTTGACTCTTTTTTATAGACAAACTTTCCTTCATTATTTCTTCCTGTTGAAAAAACAGCTTTATACGGTTTTACTAAAGATATATAGTTACGTTCTTCTAAATAATGTCGATCTTCAGCATCCACAATTATCTTTTTTGAATCATATAAATATTGAATCTGTTCATCTATGTTTTTATATTCTTGGTGTTTTGTTTTATTTTTCATGTAAACTTATTTCCATTTCTTTTCTCAATTATTTTAACATGAATTATATTTGATTTCGATAGAATACAAAAATCATAAAAAAGAGAGAGGCAAATATTCTAAAACAACAAAAGGATGTATATCCACAATATACATCCAAATAGTCATTAACAAGTTTTGCAACGATTTGTTTTACCTGCAGCAACCGCTTGCGAATATGTTCCACGAACTAGATTTTTAGGACTAATATTATCTGGCGTACGGTGATAAATCGGATTGTTAGAACGTCTTGACCAATAGACCATTCTTTGTCCGGAACTATTATATTCCCATCCATCTTCTGCTGTTCCCGTCTGCATTACACCTTGACTGTTAAAATAATAATATTCACCACCTAAATAACGTTCACCCGTTTGATATATACCATTCGAATCGAAGTAATACCATTGTCCAGATATGCATTGCCATCCTGTAGCCATTGCTCCATTTGAGCCAATATAATATACACCAATCCATTGATTAGTAACAACACATCCATCCTCACCTACATAGTAAATGCCAATCCACTTGTTTGTAGCCATCTTTCCATCGCTTTCAAAATAATAGTTACCAACCCAAGCATCTTTTACCATGACTCCTGCACTATTGAAATAATACCAATCCGAACCAATCTGTTTCCATCCTGTTACCATATAGCCACTTGCATCAAAGTAATACGTTTGACCATTGATGTTTTCAAAATCATTTGTAGTATATGTCCCATCCGAATGTCTATACCGCCAATAACTTCCGGATTGAATCCATTTTGATGGGGACCATAAACCATCTGCATCTACATAATATCCATCTGGAGTAAATGTATTTGTAAGCATGGCCCCATCTTCACCTAAATAATACGATCCAATCCAAGCATTTTTAACAACATGACCATTACCATCTACATAGTAGTCTTTACCCTTATGCTTAAACCAACGACTTCTATAATATGCGCCATCATTTCCAACATAATAATTATCTTTAGTAAATGCATTGGTCATCATGACACCATCAGCTCCTAAATAGTAAGCACCAGACCATGTATTCTTGGCCATCTTACCGTAGCCATTCATATAGTAATCTTTTCCATCCACTTTAATCCAACGATTTCTGACATAGACTCCATCACTACCACAATAATATTCATCAGGTGTAAATGTATTTATGACATACTTACCATCTTCACCACACCAATAGCTTCCTGCCCATGAATTTTTAACAACATTACCATTTTCATCTAAATAATAATCACCAACCCATTGGTTTTTAGCTACTTTACCAACTGCATTCAAATAGTAGTCTTTACCATCTACATTGATCTTAGTATTTGTTAGATATGCACCATTTTCTCCTACATAGTATCCATCTGGAGTAAATGTATTTGTTAACATGGCTCCATTTTTACCTAGATAGTAAGCACCTTGCCAAGCATTTTTAACAACTTTACCTGCTGCATTCACAAAATAATCATTTTTATGATCTTTGAACCAACGATTTGTGTAGTAAGCACCATCAGCTCCTACATAGAATCCATCTGGAGTAAATGCATTTGTCATCATAACTCCATCTGTTCCAAGATAATAAGCCCCTTGCCAATCATTCTTTTTAACTTTACCATTGGCATCCATAAAGTAGTCTTTTCCACCATCTTTAATCCATTGATTTTTTACATACTTACCATCAGCACCAAGATAATAACCCTCTACGAATGCATTTGTCTTCATCTTACCATTTTCATCAAAATAATAATCACCATGCCATCCAGTAATCATAGATCCATCAGCATTAAACATATACCAACTATTATTTAATGATAACCATCCTATTTTTACATAACCATTGCTTTGGAAATAATACGTCTTACCCTGAATCTTTTTAAATCCAGACTTTTCATAAGTTCCATCCGAATATTTATACCACTTACCATTACTATCTGTTACCCATTTGCCAGTAAGTTTTGGAATTGTTTCTTCCCTTGTTTCATTGCATAAATTACATTTTAATACTCTATTTCCTTCTTTTTGTTCCGTAGCATCTACTTGAGAAATCACTTTCCAATCATGATTTACTTTTACTTTACAACTTGCGCTTAATCCACTCTCACTCTTTACTGTAATTGTAGCTTCCCCACAAGATACTGTCGAAACCATTCCATCTTCACTAACTTTAACAACTTTATCATTACTTGATATCCATGTAAGTTTTTCATAATCTGCATCATCAGGATTCTTTACAAGACTTAATTTTTTATCTACTTTGCCTTGTAAAGATACTTCTTTATCACTAAAAGATAAACTCTTTAACTTATTTGTAACAGTAATTACACATTGTAATGTTTTACCTGAATCATTCGTCACTTGTACTGTTGCTTTCCCGGATTTTAATGCGGTTACCCTACCATTTTGATCTACTTTTACAACACTAGGATTACTACTTTTCCAAGTTATAAATTCATAATCTCCATTTACACTTAATGTCTGACTTTGTCCTTTCACTAAATCTAAAGATTGATTTGATAAAGTGAAAGCACCTGTTTCTTTATATGCGACATAAATATATGCTCTATCTCCACCATATGTTTGTGGCATCACAAATTGAGTTGTTTTACTCTTTGGATTATCTAATTGCACATTATCTGGTGTAATCCAATGATCAAACTTCATTCCTTCAGGAGCTAAAGAGTCATTAAATTGTAAAGTAACTACGTTTCCTGGTTTGGCTTTAAGAATATACTCAGTCGATTGTCCAACACGAACAAGATCACCTTCAGTATATGGTAAATATCCAAAATCACTTGTATTACTTACATAAGATACATATATACCATTTCCACTCTTAGATTGTTTTAATTCAACATCTGTATTTTTATCAAATTCAACAGTTTGACCCGCATAATAATGTTTTTTGTTGATTACATAATCGTAGTCTTTTAAAAGTGTTACTGGCGTATTTACAGGCACCTTTTGCTCATAAATTCTATTTTCTTCATGAACAGTTAATGTTACTGTATCTGCATATTTTGCATAAAGTGTAGTGTCCTTATCAAAATATTGAAATTCATAAGGATATGATTTTATAAGTTCTCCATTTTTAGACTTTGAAAAACCAACAAAAACCTTACCTTGTGGAGCTTCGATTAGTGAATCGTAAAAATAATATAAATTTGTATATCCACCAATTAATGGAATATCTTTAACTAGACCATTTCCACCATTATAGTCAATTGTAACCTTTGGATTTGACTTAGATACTTTAGCTACATAAGTACAATCCTTCGTGATTTTTGTATTCTTAGTCAATTTTTCATTAGTATCTTTATTGCACCATCCTACAAATACTTCTCCTTCTCCAAAAGGACAATATTCATAAGGCTTTTCTAACATGTTTTGAATATAATCCATAGGTAATTCACTATTCGCAAATTTTCCCACAACAAAATCATCATATTCAAAAGTAACATTTACCACATTTTGCCAAACCGCATAAAGTTTTGTATTCGAATCAAAAGTGTATGACATTTTGTTGTCTAACAATTCTCCTGTCGGCGAATTCACTCTCCATCCAACTACAACTTTAGTACCATCTTCATTTGTGATATTTTCATAAGTACGACCACAAGTCAAGTCATATTGAGTGACAACTTGATCTTTTGAAATTGTTTTTTCACTTTGTGTACTTGAATCAAAGAATTTTTCACCATTCGCATCTAAAGTCAATTTTAATTCATCTTCCCAAACTGCTTCTAGGTAAACGTCCGAATCAATTTTGACTCCACCAGCCTCTAAATATCCATTAGAAAAACGATATACGGTATCTGTACCTTTAACTCTCCATCCAGCTAACACTTTATTTCTTGGTGTTGATAAAACAGTAACACTTGGAAAATTTAGATAATTATTTGTTACATAAGAATTATTTGTTTTATTTTCCGCATACCCAGAAATATATCCATTTCCTCCATTATATCCCCAATCTAAATACACTTTATGTTTTTGTGTAAATACAGGATAAAGTACAACATCCGAATCAAATTTTAAATTTGAAGAGTCGACAATCTCACCATCTACACTATTAATTCTATAGCCTTGAATAAATTGACCTTCAGGTACATATTGATTGATTTTATTGTCAACTGAATAACGTGTGTTTTTTGCGATATTTTCTTCATTCAAAACCTGTAAAGTTGTAGGATCTTTAACCGTTACATGAATACCATCATCCCATACAGCATGTAAAACTGTATTTTCCTGGATTCTAAGTTGATCATCAACCGTCAATAACTTATCATGACCATCGACTTTGAAACCTGCTAATACTTTTCCTTTTGGAGCCTTAGTGATTTGCACACATGAAAGTCCAAGTGAATCTCCTTTTTTCAAATATTCAGGACAAGATAAATATCCTTCAGCATTTTTGCCTAAATCCAAAGTCAATTTATACCCATCTTCCCAAATGGCATACAATGTTGTATCTTTTGTCAAGAACTCCCCATAAAAACCAGCCTGAAGAACTTTACCTTGAGGAGAACCAATAGCCCATCCCTTCAAGACTTTTCCTTTAGGACTTTGGCCAAATGGATTACTAAACGCAACATTTGAACCATTTGATAAATAATCTGACACTTGACTGTAACCAGCACCATTTGAATCATAAGTTACTTTTACCAATTTTTTCCAAATTGCCTTTAACTTTGTTTCTTTATCAAAACTAATTCTATCATAAGGCTTGATTACTCGATTTGTGCCAACAACCTTATAACCTACTATTTCCATTCCTTCAGGACAATTTGAAGGATTATAAGAACTTAAATAAAGTAATTCACCCTCTTTTACTTCAAATGTTTTAGATTCTAAAGAATTCATATCATAATCAATATGAACTTGTACTTGACTAGGTTCTTTTACATCTTCATAACTTGCATATAATTCCGTATCACTATAAAATTTTGTCGTGTTTGGATCCACCAATTGACCAGATGGTGAACCAATATGCCAACCTGTAAATCTTTTTCCTTCATAATAAGGAATTGTTTGCGCTCTTGGAGATATTTGTCCTTCAACAACTAAGTCATTAAACGTTTCTAAATCTTCACAATATCCACCATTACAGTAAAACCGTACATTCACCAAATCTCCCCAAACGGCATACAATGTTTTTGGCGTTGTTCCAATTGGAATTTCTTGTTCACGAGAATAAACTATACCTGTATCTCCATCTTTAAATCCATAGAACTTTTTACCATCCGGATGCGTAAAATACTCATGTATATCAGAAATATAGTATGCCTTATTTGAACACCATTCTTGTGTATACGCACTACCATTGCCTCCATTTGGATCAAATGTAATGGTTACAGCCTTTTTGTAACGAGCATAAAATACAGTGTCTTTGGTAATTTTAACATTATAAAATGGATTTCCATCTTCATCATAAAAACTATCAAATACATAACCATCTGGTGCAACGGGAACAGGGAATGATCCAATTTTACCATCTCGTATATCTGTAGTTGTCCAATTCTTTTGATCACTTAACCCAAGATCAAAATACCCATCTCCTGCATTTAAAGTTGCTGTAATTGTGTTATTTGGAATAAAATTCAACTGTAAATTCAATTCCTGATCTCCAACATTGACAATAAAACTAATAAAGCCTTTATCAGCACCATCTTTTGTGATTGTTAATTCATTTAGATTCCCAGGCTGATCCACATTATATGAAACTTTACCATTTTGATTTGTAACATATAAATCCGAACTATAATCAACCATACGATACGTATAATTATTTGTTTCCTGTCCTTTTTCATCTGTTACTTTTAAACGTACTGTTTTAGTATCCCCATTATTCAATGTATAATCTGTGACACCATCTGAAGTAGATAAAGTATATAAAACACTCTTTTCTTGTGCATATGCTTCTACTTCTGTATTACTATCTTCCTTTTTAACTTCAGTTTCTTCTAAAGAAACATCATCATTGGCATATAAAGGACTTATTGCCAAACCCATAGATAGTAATACACTCAACCCAATATTGATTACTTTCATATTTCCTCCTTGCAACCGCTTACGTAGCTATTATATCACGCACAACATCATTTAAGAGACACAAAAATCAAAAATAATCATTTTGTGGTTATAAAAAATGAAATAATTTAATAAGGTTACTACAGTATTTCATTTTAAAATAAAAGGTAATCTCCTTTATCTTTAAAATAAAGGTTAGCAATCTAATATATAAAATATACGACTTCTTCAAAGTTAATATGCAATACTTTTTAAAATATAAGAATAAATATACTAGCCTGCTTAAATTATATTTTTCATTTATGATTACCAACACAAAATTTAAACATATGAATTATCAGTTCCGTTCCGATTCGCAAAAAATTATTCTAACTAAAAGACAGCCTTATTTTTGGGCTGTCTTATTTACTCGCATAGATTTGTAGTGCTTGAGAAATATTTTCAACACGAGCTACTAAAGTCTCTTCTCCTTCTTCACCATCCAATGTCCAAGCTAATTTTTCTTGGGATTCAATGATGATGGATTTTGCTTGATATCTCTCTACATATTTCATATTTAATTCTGGATGTAAAACACCCAAAGGATAATTATATAATTCTAATAGATTAGGTGTATGTTCCACTAAAATTATGTCAAATAAACCATCTTTAAATGTATTGTCCGCTTGTTCTACCATTTCAAAACCTGCAACACGATTGCCATTAATAATTAAGCCAAACATTAAATCCTTTTCAAAAACTTTACCATCCAAATTCATCTTAACATGATAGGGATGTAAATTTGGAATTTCATGTAATGCTTTAATAATATAAGCAAGGTTACCAATTTGTTTCTTTAATTCTTGTTTCGTTTCATAGCTTACGTTACAAAAAGCTCCAAATCCGGCTACATAATTAAAATAACGTGAGTTCATCTTGCCTACATCAAAAGATTCAATATGCTCTTCACATGCAATGTTTGCGCATTGTTTCATATCGTTTGTAAGGCCAAAGTTCGTACCAAAATCATTCATTGTACCCGTTGGAAAATAGGAAATTACAGGTTTATGTTTTAATTTCATCAATCCATTTGTAGCTTCATTTAAAGTGCCATCTCCACCAAATACGGATACAACATCAAATCTTTCGCCATTTTCTTCAATATAACGAGTTACATCCATTGGTTTTTGTGACAAATAAATTTCCATTTGGTAATTGTTGGCAGAAAATACATTTAAGGCATCTAATACAGATTCTTTTGAATTTTTCTTACCCGAATTTGGATTAATCAATACTAGAACTTTTTTTCGATTCATTTACTCTTTACTCTTTCCATACAATATATACTTATCATAATAATTTGAATGCATCATTGTTTGTTTATTCAATTTTTTATATCCAATCTCTTCAACGACTGTAGGCGTATCTGTAAATAAATTTGTACCCAAACCTAATCGTGGAGAATCATAAGTTATTCCTAAACTAGCTACCGTTGTAGGATACAAATCATAAGTTGAAACAGTACGCGAATTTTGTGTTGCAGGACTAATAGCCGGATTTACAATCGTATAATACACCTTACGATCATAACCACTATCTTCTATATCCTTAAACCAATCATTATCCATACTCTTATGATCTCCTGCAAGTACAATGGTAGTATTGGCATACCAATCTTGTTGTTGGATCCATTGTACTAATTCAGTTACATGTTTACTTGAACAACGAATCACATTTGAATATTGATCTCCATATAAATCTTCACATTCCTCACATGGATAGCCTCCTACAAAATGCGTATCGGCTGTCAACATATTAAAATTAAATGGTTGTCCACTTGCAGCTAAATCGGTTAATTCATTTTTTGCAAATTCAAACAATTTCAAATCTTCATAGCCCCACCAAACATAATAATCCTTATCAATCCAACCATTCTTAACAGCCGAATAATAATCGACAATCTTATAATTTCCATGAAGATTGAAATAATATTCTCTTCCTCCAAATTTTGCATCAGACCCCAACAAAATTTCATTTTGATAGCCATTATCCTCTAATAAATCGCCTAAAGTATAGGCACCTGGTAAAAAAGACTTATCCGATAAATAAGAGTTGGCTCCTGCAGGCGTATTTAAAGGCAAACCACTCGTTTGTCCGACTAAAGCAGCCGCAGTCCAGCCTGACATAGCTGGTGCATAAAAACCATTATTACTATAATCGCCATTGGTAAATGTTAAATTATTTTCCGATAGTTCTGTTAATTCTGGAATCAAAGATTCTTCAAAATAACCACCATGCGCCGTATCTTCATACGTTGTTTCCATAGACTCCATAAAAATATAAACTAAATTACGTTTTGTTTCAGGAAATGTATAGTTTACACTTGAAGGATCCACATAATACTTTTCATAAATATTCGATGGATGCATGACATTATACCAATACTCATCAATTCCAACGGCATAAATGCAATCTGTAATTCCAAAAACATATACAATTAAACAACAAATAGATGAAATAACAGTCAATATACAATTCGTTTTATGTTGTAGATCACCATTTTTAATATCTACACTTGTTTTCCAATCACTAATCATTAATAGTAGTAACAAAATACATGAAACGATAATAGGCATTGGTAAACATTCAGATACAAAAGAATCTAATACGGCAGAATCTGCACCATCCATTGGCACCATTATGTGAAATAGTACTTGTTCAAATGGAATATCACCAAATGCAGATGGAACCCAATTCGCAACTTGAAATAGTAACAAGCCAATAAACACTAATATTACAATCAATACGGAAATCATTCTTCTCTTTTTCATTGAAATCACCTTTATGTAAAAAACAAATAAATTTTAACACAAAAAAAGAACATTCGAAATGAATATTCTTTTTAAAATGCATTTATTTTAAAGCTCCGGCTACATAAAGACCATTTGAATCGACATAATAACGATCATGATCAACCCAAGATGACTTTACATATTTACCATCACTACCACACCAATAATTACCTACCCATGCATTTGTAACTTTAATACCTGAGCCATTTAGATAGTAGTCACCAATCCATCGGTTTGTTAGATAAGCTCCATCACCACCTACATAATATCCATCTGGTGTAAATGAATTTGTATACATTACTCCATCACTACCTAAATAATACGCTCCTTGCCAAGCATTCTTTTTAGTTAGACCACTTGCTTCCATGTAGTAGTATTTTCCATCAACTTTAATCCAAGAATTTCTTACATAAACACCACGTGCATCTACATAATAACGATTATTATCTACCCAACTTGACTTCACATACTTACCATCTTCACCACACCAATAGTCGCCTACCCAATGATTTTTAACAACATTACTATTTCCATCAATAAAGTAATCTCCAACCCATTGGTTTTTAGCTACAGTGCCCGAAGCATTCAAATAATAATCTTTACCATTTACAGTAATCTTTTGATTTCTTAAATAGACACCATCCTTATTTACATAATATCCATCTGGTGTAAAGGCATTTGTGTACATAACACCATCACTACCTAGATAATATCCACCAATCCAAGTATTCTTAACCACAAATCCTAGACCATTTGTATAGTAGTATTTTCCATCATTTAGAATCCAACGATTTGTATAATAAGCTCCATCACTTCCTACATAATATCCATCTGGTGTAAAGGTATTTGTGTACATAACACCATCACTACCTAAATAGTAAGCATCTACCCATACATTTTTAAGCACTTTTCCATATGCATTCACATAATAATACTTACCTTGATTCTTAAACCAACGATTTGTAATATAAGCACCATCACTACCTACATAATATCCATCCGGTGTAAAGGCATTCACTAACATTTTACCTTCAGAATTTAAGTAATAATTTCCTTGCCAACTTGAAGTTTTCATATTACCAGATGCATTAAAGAAATAGTAAGTTCCATCAATTTGAATCCATCCCGTAACCATTTTTCCATTCGAATCAAAATAATATGTATTTTGATCAATTGTAGTAAATCCTGTAGCTACACTTCCTTCAGAATCAAAATAATAGTATGAGCCATCAATTTGAATCAATTGATTTGTCACAAAAGAATGAGTCTTATTTGAGTAATACTTTTTCTTGCCATCAACCGTTTTCCATTCATAAGCATGTAAAGAAGGTACCCAAAGACCATTTTCATCTACATAACAATCACCAATCCATTGATCTATTGCGAGTTTTCCATTACTTAATACATAACTATTACCAATCCAGCAACTTGTTAATTTTTTACCAGAACCATCAAAATAATATTGTGCATCATCAATGGTTTGCCATCCAGTAAGCATAATTCCATCTTCATTTAAATAATACATATTATCTAAAATCCAACCCTTCTGCATAGCACCATTCGCATCAAAATAATACCAATTTCCTGAAATAAATGTCCAACCAATAGACATACGACCCCATTTGTTAAAATAATACAAGTTATCATTGATTGTTTGCCAACCATATAATGGATTACCATTTTCATCATAATAATACCAGTTACCATTTATATTATTAAACCCACTTTGGCAGCTAACAACAACATCAACATTGTTTACACGACCAAATAAAACTTCAGCCTTACCACCATACATATTCTTTACATCATGAACATAACCATATCCAATCGGATCTCCGGCATTAAACATAATACCATTTCCACAATAAATTCCTACATGCGAAATATAGTCAATAGCTTCATAAGTACCTTTAAAAAACACTAAATCTCCAGGCTGTGCATCACTTTCACTTACCGGCGTACAATGATTTGTATATAACATAGCTGCATTTGTATTGATTAAATCAAAACTAGTACCACAAATTTTATTATAAACATACATACACAATCCAGCACAATCAAATCCACCTTGTGAAGGATAACGACCACCCCATACATATGGTAATCCTTCATATTTTGTAGCTTCATACATAATATCCGCAAAAGTAACACGAGATCGAATATTTGGATTTTCTGATTTTAATTCTGCAGTCTCAATTTCATCTTCCGTTAAAAATTTATCTAATGAAAAATGATAAACAGGAGCTGTATTCGATGATTTTGGAAGTTCTGATTTTGATTCTGAACTTTCTTCATCCCCATTCTCATTTTCCGTTTGTATTTCTTCTTGTGCATAAATATTTGTCGGCAATAAAGAACCGCTTAACATACCACTTAAACAAAAAACAAAAAATAATTTCATTCCATATTTCATTTGTAGAACCCTCTCTTGACCTCATAAATTATAGTAAAAATCAAACTACTTGACAAATAAAATTTTTTAGCATTCTAACTTTCAAGCTCAAAAAAGGAGTTAGACTCAAAATCTAACTCCAATTCTATTGTTATTTCATATAACCATTACTATCAAATGTATAAGCAATACCATTAATATTCAATGTAATATCTTTTGCATATACTCTTCCAGCATAATAACACCAACCATTATCATATTTGACCCATCTTCCTGGCACATAAACACCATTAGCTCCAACATAATACTGGTTATTGTCTACCCATGATGATTTAACATACTTACCATCACTTCCACACCAGTAGTTACCTACCCATGCATTTTTAGTGACTAAACCAGCACCATTCAAATAGTAATCGCCAATCCATTGGTTTGTGACATAAACACCATTTGACCCAACATAATATCTACCATCATCAACCCAACTCGATTTAACATATCTTCCATCAGCACCACACCAATAGTTTCCTGCCCAATGATTTTTGACAACATTACCATTCACATCAATAAAGTAATCTCCAACCCATTGATTTCTAGCTACTTTACCAGCAGCATTTAAGTAGTATTCTTTACCATCTACTTCAATCTTTTGGTTTCTTAAATAAGCACCATCAGCTCCTACATAATATCCATCAGGAGTAAATGAATTAATCATCATCACTCCATCACTTCCAAGATAGTATGCTCCAATCCACGCATTCTTTACTATTAGTCCTACACTATTTGTATAATAGTATTTATTTTCATACTTGATCCAACGATTTCTATAATAAACTCCATCACTACCAACATAGTATCCATCTGGTGTAAATGTATTTGTCTTCATCACACCATCAGCTCCTACATAGTAAGCACCAGCCCATCCATTCTTTTTCATTAAACCATTGGCATCCATATAGTAATAGTTGCCATTATGTTTAACCCAGGCATTCCTTACATATACTCCATCAGCACCACAATAGTATCCATCCGGTGTAAATGCATTTGTTTTCATTTTTCCTTCAGAATCCATATAATAAGAACCACCCCAATTGGATGTAACCATACAGCCTGAATTTTTAAAGAAATACCAATTATTGTTAACGGATAACCAACCCGTTTTTACATAACCATTACTTGTAAAATAATAAGTTTCATTTTCAATCTTTTTAAATCCAGAATGTTCATAAGTTCCATCCGAATATTCATACCATTTTCCAACACTATTTGAAACCCATTTACCAACAAGTTTAGGAATTGATTCTTCTTTCGTTTCCTTACATAAATTACAAGTATAAACCTTTTTACCCTCATGATCTCTTGTAGGATTTACTGTACTCGTTAATATCCAATCATGAGATAACTTAGAAATAACTGTCACATCACTTTTAGAATCACAACGAGTACAATGATGAGACTTGCTTCCAGATTCTTTACAAGTAGCTTTCTTATCAATTGTCCATTCTTTAGAATAATCATGACCCAAAGCCTTCAATTCTTCAGTCTTTGTAGTCTTACAATCCTTACAAGTAAATGTCTTAACACCAGATTTAGTGCAAGTAGGACTTGTAGTAATCACACCATTATCAAAGTTGTGAGATGTTTTAGGAATAACTGTTACACCTGTTTTTTCATCACATCTTGTACAATGATAAGACTTACTACCTTCTTCTGTACATGTAGCCTTCTTGTCAACTGTCCATTCTTTAGAATAGTCATGTCCTAAAGCCTTCAATTCTTCAGTCTTTGTTTCATGACATAATGAACATTCAAATATTGTTTCCCCTTTTTTTGTGCATGTAGGCTGTTGTAAAATGACACCATTATTCCATTTATGTACATCTACGTTATTTCTTGTTACAATAAACCCATACTCATTACGTTTAAACGATTCCATACTTGCATTATTCGCAGCATCGTATGCTTGAATGTTATCAATATACCAATGACCATTTGGAATATCATCTGTTATTTCTAAAGAATACTCATACAATCCTGTTGTTTCATTATAAGTTAGATTAGTCCAGCCTATAATTTTGCCTGTATCATAGTTGATTAATTGTATAACTGCTCTACCAACTTCAACATTGTCTGTGATTTTTATTGAAATCTTTACAGTATCTCCAGTTGTTGCTGATTTAGTGTTAAAATCAATACTATTAACATCAATTACCGGTGATTCAGAATCTGCTTTTGTGTCCTTTACTATAAACCCATACTCATTACGTTTAAACGATTCCATACTTGCATTATTCGCAGCATCGTATGCTTGAATGTTATCAATATACCAATGACCATTTGGAATATCATCTGTTATTTCTAAAGAATACTCATACAATCCTGTTGTTTCATTATAAGTTAGATTAGTCCAGCCTATAATTTTGCCTGTATCATAGTTGATTAATTGTATGAATGCTCTATTAACGCCAACATTGTCTTTGATTTTTATTGAAATCTTTACAGTATCACCTGTTGTTGCTGACTTTGTACTCAATTTAACACTACTTACATCAATTACAGGTGCTTCTGAATCTACGTTTGATTCATCTCTTTTAACAGGAATTACTTCTGTTTTTGTATCATTGCAATTTTTACATTTGAATGTTTTAATTCCAGTTTCTTTATTAGTTGATTCCTTGGTAACTGTACCATTATCCCATTCATGTTCTTTTTTAGAGATTGATGTTATATCCTTCTTAGAATCACAACGAGTACAATGATGAGACTTACTACCTTCTTCTGTACAGGTAGCTTTCTTATCAATTGTCCAATCTTTAGAATAATCATGGCCTAAAGCATTCACTTCTTCTGTTTTAGTTGTCTTACAATTCTTACAAGTGTACGTTTTAATTCCTTTAGTTGTACAAGTTGGTTTTGTTGTGACTTTACCTTCATCCCACTCATGATTTGTACAGTCAACTGAATAGGTTACTGTAAAATCAAATTGAGCTTCATTTGTCTTGGCAACTAATTCAACCTTTTTACCATTCGCAAACCACTCATTTTGATTCATAACATAGGCAATAATTCCATTTTGAATACCATAAATACTAGGTGGATATGTAGAATTATCGGCTTGAATTGAAAACTCTGTATTTTTATTGTTTAAGTTTTCTTGAATCCTATTTCTATAAGATTCTACCCATTGTTGTGCATCCCCATTTTGAACAAAATAATTATGTTCTAAACTATTAGAAGGAGTTGCATAGCCTCCAACCGTATAAATCTTGTTGTGTCCTTGATGTGCGATTGCCATTAATTCATCTGAAAGTGCAAAATATAGATGTGTACGATTGAAATTATAATAATTCTCACTAGAATCATCCCAAGTACAATCCACCTGATACCACTTTCCATCTAATTTCATAGCATTCCAAGTATGACCATCATATGTATCTCTAGTTTCCGCATTTTCAATTCCAGCTGCACTTAATAGTTTTGCATAAGCTCTTTCATAAGCTTGACAAGTACCACTACTTCTAGTTAATGCACTTTCTGCACTCGACCATTTTAATGAATTATCATAATCCAATTGTTCTAACAGCCAATCATGTAACCATAAAGCTTTTGAGTAATCTGAACCATTCGTTTCACTATTACATCTTGTAACTGCGTTTTGAACAATTGAGTTTACACTAGGATAGTTAGGACTTGAAACTTGAATATATGTATTTGTTCGTAAATATGTTACGCCCCCTTTGTATCCATAACATGAAAACGAAAATTATATGTTCCTGTAGCCATCATAGTAAATGTATAATCTTGAGATTCACATTCTGATGTATATTTTGTCCATTCACCCCTGCTTGGATCTGCAACACTTTCATAAGCCAACTCATCCGGATTTGTATAGCTAGGTGCTTCCATATTAAATTTATAAATTCCACTACCACCTGTAGCTGAAACATGAAATGTAGTTGGTTCACCTAGAACTGGTTCATTCCATTCTACCTTTAATGTGACTCCATTTGAAGTTGCACTATCACTATACGCATATGCACTTGTTTCTTCTGCCTTCACAAAACTTATATTACAAATAAAAACCATTGTAGATATAAGTAAAGAAAACAGCTTTATTCCTTTTTTCTTCATAATAAATACCTTTCCATTATATTTTTAATATTTAATTCATTTAAAATCGCACATAAACAAATCAATATTAAAATATAGTTATTACCTTTATATACAGTATAAATAAAGAAAAAAAGGCTTGTCAATAAAATTATAAAAAGTTAGAAAATGAAAAAGGAGTTAGACTTGAAATCTAACTCCAATTCTATTGTTATTTCATATAACCATTGCTATCAAATGTATAAGATGTACCATTAATATTCAATGTGATATCTTTTGCATATTCACTTCCTGCATGATACTTCCAACCTTTGCTGTCCTTTTCCCATGCACCAGCTACATATACACCATTTTCATTTACATAATAACGATTGTGATCTACCCAAGATGATTTAACGTATTTTCCATCACTGCCACACCAGTAACTTCCTACCCATGCGTTTTTAGTAACTAGTCCAGCACCATTCAAATAGTAATCTCCAACCCATTGGTTTGTGACATAAATACCATTAGCACCTACATAATATTTATTATTGTCTACCCAACTAGACTTCATATACTTACCATCACTGCCACACCAGTAGCTTCCTACCCATGCGTTTTTAGTAACTAAACCAGCACCATTCAAATAGTAATCTCCAACCCATTGGTTTGTGACATAAACACCATTTGATCCTACATAATATTTACCATTATCAACCCAACTTGAACGAACATATCTTCCATCAGCACCACACCAGTAGTTGCCTGCCCATGTGTTTTTAACATACTTGCCATCACTACCACACCAGTAGTCTCCTACCCATGCATTTTTAGTAACTAGGCCAGCGCCATTCAAATAGTAATCGCCTACCCATTGGTTTGTGACATAAATACCATTAGCACCTACATAGTATTTATTATTATCTACCCAACTAGACTTCACATACTTACCATCACTACCACACCAGTAGCTTCCTACCCATGCGTTTGTGACTTTAACACCAGAACCATCGACATAGTAATCACCAATCCACTGGTTCGTTAAGTATACACCGTTTTCATTGACATAAGATTTGTTGTTGTCTACCCATGCGTTTTTAACATATTTACCATCTTCACCACACCAATAGTTTCCTATCCATTTATTTTTAACAACATTACCATTTCCATCTAAATAGTAATCACCAGACCATTGATTCTTTGCTACTTTACCATCTGTATTTAAATAATAATCTTTACCATCTACAGTAACCTTTTGATTTCTTACATATGCACCATCACTACCTACATAGTATCCATCTGGAGTAAATGCATTTGTAAGCATTACACCATCTTTTCCTAAGTAGTAAGCTCCTTGCCAATCATTCTTTTTAGTTTTACCATTCGCATCCATATAGTAGTCTTTTCCATCTACTTTAACCCAACGATTTGTATAGTAAGCTCCATCAGCTCCTACATAATATCCGTCTTTTGTAAATGTGTTTGTTAACATTGCACCATCAGATCCTAAATAGTAAGCTCCTTGCCAATTATCTTTAACCATTACACCAGAAGCATTGAAGAAATAATCTTTAGTATTGATTTTCTTCCATCCAGTTACCATATAACCACTTGCATCAAAGTAATATGTTTGTCCTGAAATTGTTTCAAAATCATTTTTAGTATAAGTACCATCCTTATGTTGATACCACCATTTACCATCTGTTTGTTTCCATCCTGCTTTTGTTTCTTGTGAAGTTGAGTCATTTGGTTTATATTCACCATTTGCATCTACATAACGGTTTCCAACCCATGTATCTTTAACCATGTATCCGTATCTATCCACATAGTGATTGTCAATCCATTTATTCCTTACAATATGACACTTTTCATCCACATAACATTTAGAATTATTTGATTCAACCCATTGATTTTTAGCTAATTTACCATGAACTAAAGCCACATTATTTGAATTTGAACCATAATAGATACCTGTATATGTTAAACCATTTCCACCAATATAATTACCGTCAACGAAAGTATCCATTAAAGCTTCACCATTTTTGATATAGAATGACTCATCGCCCAATGTATTCCAGCCTTCTTGATAATCCACTAAATTACCATTCTCATCAATTACATATGCTTTTCCTTTATAGTTTGTTACACCCTTAGCTAAATATCCATTGTTCCAGAAATAGTATCCTTTACCATCGATCATCTTGAATCCAGTAACTACTTTTCCATTTTCAACATAACCAATTTGTCCATCTGCGCTTTTCTTCCAACCATCTTTTGTATCAAAACCAGTACCAGTGGCGTTTGTCCAATAAAGTATACCTGTTTCATTATCATACCAAACACAGTTTTCAGCTAGTCCATCAAAGCCCATAGCACCACCTTTACCTAACATTGCGAAATAATATGTAGTTCCATTCACAACTAATTTAGGTCCATCAAATACAGTTCCATCTGATTGTATATAATTCCATAAATTTGTATATGAATCTCTATACCACGTATTAGGTTTTGCCTTTCCAATCATGGCTCCACTTTCTGAAAATTGATACAATCCATCATCTGTATAACAATAACCTGTAGCCATTGTGAAATAGTTAAAATAGTACCATGTACCATTAATTTGTAGCCATTTATTTTTCGCCAAAACTCCAGTAGTAGGATCTCCATAGTAATAAGTATTACCATCTTTGATCCAACCCTTTGCGATCTTTCCATTAAAATCTATATAGTATTTATCCTCAACAATACAACTTTGTTGCAAAACACCACCTGAATAATATCGACCTCCATACTCACCTGTATAGTATCGATTGCCATCTTTATTCAAATAAATAAGTCCATGAAATTCTTTTGTACCTGTAAAACTATCTACACTATCAACCAATTCACCATTTGTATCAAAATAATACAATCCATCTCCCACATATTGGGCTGAATTGACTACCATTTCACCAGAATAATTAAAGTAATATGATTTGCCATCAATGCTTGTCAATTCATTTGTATATAATACCCCACCTTCTTTGGCATAATACCAATGGAATCTATATTCCTTCCAACCTGCTGTTTGATTAATCACACCAGATTCATCTGTAAGATAATATTTAGTTCCATCTCGATCATACACAGAAACTGTACCACGTTCTAAATAACCTTCATATGAGAACTTGTACAACTTATTATCAATCGTAAAAGTAGTATCATATACAAGGCCACCATCTTCTTTATAGTAGATTGTTTGTCCATTATCTGTTTGAGCCCAAGTATTTTTCTTCATGGCAACAACACCATTACTATCCGCATAATACTTGTGGTTATCGTATTCAAATGTTTGTGAAGATAACTTTATACCTTCATTATTAAAGTAATAATAAGATCCATCAATTTCTTCAAGTGTATTTGTTAAGGCAACACCATCTTTTAAATAATACCAAGACCCATTTAATTGAACCCATTTTGTCTGCCCTGTAGTATCCATTAAAGTTACAACACCATTCGAATCCGCAATATATACTTTACCATCATATACAAAATTTCTTGATTTAACTAAACTTTCATACTGAAAATAATATTGTTTGCCTTCAATTGTATATAAACCTGTTCCATACGCAAAATAATTATCACCAAAATAATATGTAGTTTTACTAGAATTTGTATACCATCCTTTAACTAAAACTCCATCTTTACCAGCATGAACAGTTCCAGATACACCATCACCTACTGCATAATAGTTACTAACATAGGCCGTACCATCTGTAACCATATATCCATCATAATCAACTGCATAGTACTTACCATTATATAAAACCATTCTTTGAGAAGCATAAGTGCCATCACCTAATTTATATTTATACTTACCATTTACTTGTTCCCAAGTATTGACAGTCTTTTTGCCATCTGGACCTACATAATTTGAATCATCAATCCATGTATTTGTTAACATTGTACCATATGAATCAACATAATATTGATCACCATCAACCCATTGATTTCTTAGAATCATTCCTTTTTCTGATAGATAATTCCAATAACCATTAAGCTCTTGCCAGCCTGTTAATGCATATCCATCTTCATCAAAAGCATAAAGTTCATCATCATCATCAATAAAATAGAAATATCCTACATAATAAGCTCCGTCATCATTATAATATCTCCATTTGTCCCCAAATTGAACCCATTGATTCGTAACAGCTTTACCATCATCACCAAAATATCGGTGATGATATTCAAAATTAGTCTGCATTACACCATTCGCATCAAAATAATATTGATTTGAATCTAAATCAAAAACTCCATCACGACATAACGAACCATCACCTTGGAAATAATACGTTTTACCATCAATCGTCTTAAATTGAGATACAACCATTTGACCATTCTCATAATAATAGCCATCATCACCCCAGCCATCTTTGACTGTGTTTGTTTCTGCAGATTCAGTATTAGTTGTTTGATCATTTACTGTACTTTCATCTGCAGTTACTGTTTGTGTTGTTTGATCATTCACATCCACTGGATCTTGTGAATTCTCTTCTGCCATAACAGGAGCTACAAAAGCAGCACTACCAAGAGCAGAAGCCAACAATACAGCTTTTAAATCCTTCTTGTTCATTCCTTTTCCCTCCATAATGTTACGCACATATAATTAGATATTTTATAACCAAACATTATAAATACTATCTATTTACATGAAGTGTTTTACAATTTTAGTTTACACCTACTAACCCATAATTTCGTTAACAAATAATACTATTTAAATAAAATTTAAAAAAAAGGAGTTAAATCAAATTTAACCCCAATTTTAGCTATTTATAATTTGAAATCCAAGCACCATCCAAACCAACATAATAATTGCCAATCCATTTATTTGTAGCCATTTTACCATCAGATTCTAAATAATAATTACCTTGCCAAGCTGATTTTACCATAGCACCAGAAGCATTAAAGAAATACCAGTTAGATTTGATTTGTTTCCATCCTGTTACCATATAGCCACTTGCATCAAAATAATAAGTTTGATTTCCAATATCTTCAAAATCATTCGATGTATATGATCCATCACCATGTCTATACCACCATTGATTTCCAGATTGAATCCATTTATTTTCAATCCATTGACCATCACTTCCAACATAACAATCGCCAATCCATTTATTTGTGGCCATCTTACCATCACTTTCTAAGTAATAGTTTCCTTGCCATTTATTAGTAACTAAATTACCATTTGAATCAACAAAGTACCAATCATTATCTAATTTATGCCATCCAGGAGTACCCGTTACTTTTAAATAAACATCTAGTTCATCCTGAGCCTTTTTCAATTCAGCCTTAGCCTTATCATAATTCTCTGTTGCAATATCTAATTCTTTTTTATTTTGATTATTGATAGCATCTGCTTTATTAAACTCATCAACTGCTTTTAAATATGCATTATAAGCTTCCTTCATAGAATTCAATTTATCATACAAGCCATTAATGATTTCATCATCACTACTTACTACATCCAAAACTCCATTTGGATTTGCACATAGCTTATCATATGCATCCATTACTTTTTGAATTTCAGCTATTCTAGCCTTCATTGAAGCCTCTTCATTCTCTAATTGTTTAATAGATGCATCTAATTTAGAAATAGCTTCCTTAAATGATTGAATATCCTTTTGATAACTATCTATTACAGATTTTTTACTAACAATATCTTGTTTTAATGTATTAACCGAACTCTGCTTTTGAATCACACTATCATAAGCCTTCTTTGTATTTAATAAAGCATTTTCTTTTGTAGAAGCACTATTTTTAGCTGCTTCTAAATCCTTATTTAATTCAGAAAGTTTCACATTTAAACGATCCAAGCTACTCTTATTCGAATCATACAAGCCTTTCTTACGAGATTCATCCGATTTAGCTGTTTTTAAAGCATTTGTCTTTTCATCTAAATTCTTCTTAGCAAACTCAAGATTTGACTGAGCCAACTCTACACCCTTATTTGATTCAGCCAAAACCTTTTTCTTCAAATCTAAATTAGCCTTAGCATCATTCACCAATGCCGTTTTATCTGCAACATTTTGATCAGCAATCATTTTCTCTTTTTGAGCATCTGCTAAAGTCTTTTGAGCATTTACCAAATCATTTGTTTCCGCATTTTTTTTAGAAGCCTTTAAAGAATTGATCTCACTCAATAAACTTGATGCAGCACTATCACTCATCAATTGATCAAGACTAGCTTGTTTTGTATTTACCTTAGATTGAGCAGCCGTAACTGCATTTTGTGCTGATGTTACCTGTTCAGTTGCGTTTTGTACATTTGTTTCTGCACTTGATTGAGTTGCTTGTTTTGTTGCGAATAAAGCCTTTTGATTTTCTAATTCTGATTTCAAACTATCTAATTTAGTTTGATTCTCACTTAAAACACTATCCGCATTCATTAGCTTGTTATAGTATTCATTAAACTTGGCTTCAAACTCATCAATCGTCATTGTATTTGCTGACGTTATATAAGAAGAGTATTGAACAAAATCAAATACTTGTCCTGCATTACATTCCCATCCATCTGGTGCTGGATCTTTTGAATAAATATAAGCTGTACCTGTAGTTGTATAATCCTTATTGATAATATTAGTATAATGGCCTACCTGAGGATATTTTTGATTTAAAGCCTGTTGAACTTCTTTATATTTAGCTGCATCATTTTTTAAATCATCCTTTGTCCAACCTTTGGCGGTAATATAATCATATACTTGTTTTTCTTCTGTATACCAACCATTGAATAACAATTCATCATTACTTTTATAAGTAGCAGCCGCTATGTTTTCTCCAACATGATAAAGTTGAGAATGCCCAAATATTTTCCCATTGGCTGTTGCATTAAGTTGTACCTGTGAAATCGCAAATAATGTTGGATTGACCGTTAAATCACTTAATCCCGGTACATTTGTATCCGTTGTTCTTAATGTATTTCCATAGCGAACCATACTTAAAGCGCGCTTGAAATTTTCTAAACTTGTCGCATCATTTTCGGCACCAATATTTGTATATCCACCATTTAAAGTACTCTGTTTTTCTAAGATTTTTAATGCATCTGTGTATCCATAAGCTTCAAAGAATCCTTTAGAACCTTGGGCAATCTTAGCCTGTGCTTGCTCTTTATCTGTTCTTAATTGATCTACAAGTTTTTGTTGATTTGTCGCTGCATCTTGAGCTTCATTAACCTTTTTTTGTTGAGCGGTTACTTCTTTCTTAGCACTTTCTAAAGCCTTTTTTGCATTTTCTAAAGCTGTATCCTTATTTGTTTTATCTTGTTTTGCAGATTCAAGTTCTTTTTTTGTGCTCTCCAATTCTTGTTGAGCAACACTAATATTTTTATCTAAACCATCCAATTCTTTTTGTTTAGAATCAATTTGTGATTGTAAAAATTGAATATTTGTATTTACTTGATTTAAATTGGTTTGAGCCTTATTTACTGCATTTTCTTTAGCACTTTGCTCATTTGTAGCACTCTTTAAATTATTTTGAGCCGTAACCAAATCCTTTTCAGCCTGAACTACATCTGCTTCATATTGAGCTTTTACAGTAGGATCATTTGCACTATCATAAATAGCCTTCTTTTCATTATAATTTGAAGTTGCATTATCTAAATCCTTTTGAGCTTGTAAAGTTACACCCTGTGCTTTTTCATAAGCTGCTTTGGCATCCTCATAACTCTTTGTAGCATCAACAATACTAGCTTCAACACTAGCCTTTTGTGCATTTAAATCATCCACTGTCTTTTGTGCATCAGCCAAATCTTTTTGTGCTTTTTCTAAAGCTAACTTTTTTACTTCCACATCCTTTGATAAAGCTTCTTCACTACTACCATTCAATAAAGCATCATACTCTTTTTGCGCCTTATCCAATTGAGTTTGTGCTTCAATTAATTTGTTAGAAGCATCATCCAATTTAGATGACAATTCCTTTTTCTTATCATTTGCCAAAGTTAATTCTTTCTGATTTTCCTCTAAATCCGAAATTTGTTGTTCTAATGCCTTTAAAATTTCATTTTGAGTTTCAAGTGAAACTATATCATAATCATTCTTTTTCGATAATTGATACGCATTTAAAACATCATACGTCGAAGTTTTATAATTTTCATACTTCGATCTTGCATCACTCTCAACCTTTTTAGCTTCTTCTGTTTTTTTAGAAGCATCCAAAAGCTGTTCTTCTAATAATTCTTTTTTTGTTTTCTTTGCATTTGTATTCTCAAAAACTAAATGATTTTCTGTAGAATCCATTGCTGCACCTTTTGCGAAAACATTCAACTGACCAGCTTGAGTTATAACCATACTGGCAGCCGCAAATCCCGTTAATAATTTTGATTTACTCTTCATAGTACCCTCCAAAACTATATATATAACCTAATTATAGCACTTAGATAAAATTACAAATTAACTTTTGGTACAAAATAAAAGGATTAGAAAATATCTAACCCTTATTAAAATATAACATTTAGTTGAAAATCAAAATCCGTGTGGTAACACAAATTTCAATTGAGAAGAGTACCCTAGAACTACGTATCAGGTGTGGTAATTCATTTTCATTTACATACTAAAGGCTCTCAATAAATTTCTGCCTCATCTAACTTCTCCAACAACCATCACTACCGACATAGTAATTTCCAATCCATGTATTTGTTGCCATTGTTCCATCACTTTTCAAATAATAATTACCTACCCAAGCATTTTTAACCATAGCTCCAGAACCATTAAAATAATACCAGTTTCCATTGATAACTTGCCATCCTGTAAGCATATAGCCACCATTATCAAAATAATACACATTATTATTTATGACATCAAATTTGTTTCTTGGATAACTACCATCTCCATAACGATACCACCAACGACCATTATAGATCCAACGATCTTGTTGCCAAACACCATTTGAATCCACATAATAAGTGCCTACCCATTTACTTTTAGCCATCTTACCATCTTTTTCAAGATAATAGATTCCTGACCAAGAATTTTTTACCATCATTCCAGAACCATTGAACAAATACCAATCGGATTTAATTTGTCTCCAACCCGTAACCATATAGCCATTACCATCAAAATAATACGTTTGACCATCAATATCTTCAAAATCATTCTTTGTATAGGATCCATCCGAATGTCTATACCACCACTTTCCATTATAAATCCATTTGGCTGGTGTATATAATCCATTTGAATCTACATAACGATCATCAATCCATTGGTTTTTAACCATAGCACCATCCGAACCAACATAATAGTTTCCAATCCATTTATTTGACTGCATTATGCCATTTGAATCAAAATAATAATACTTCGATTGAATCTGTTTCCAACCTGTCACATACGAATTGTTTTCATACCAATACCAATTGCCATTTTCATCCTGAACCCATTTACTCTCTTCTTTAACAGAATTTAAAGGAGTCACTGCACTCTCACTGATATAAGCATAATACAAGTTAAAATCATAGGCCCCATTATCCTGTGTAACACTTGTACGATTTGAATTTAATGTAGCATCCGATTGTACTTTATAACACCCATCTTGTTTAGCTAATAAAACAATTGGATATGCCCCAACATTTTTAGAACTAAATAATAAATTTGAACCCGGATTTGTATAATAAGACACACTACCATTTGCCATACCAATAGAATAAGCATTTACTTCATTGATACCCAAACCATTTTGTACTTCCCAACAAAGACTAGCAATTTTTTCACCCCAATATGGATCTGAGGCATATTTAACATTGATACCACTCTCTTTATCCCCTAAATGAGAACCGTAATAACGTCCAATATAATCTTTTGGATCACAATAACTTTCTGAAATAAATACCTTCGCATGATATTGAATACAATCATCCACACTTGAATAGCCATTGGCACCATAATAAGGATTGTTGTCAGCTGCACCATGACCAAATAAATTATTTTTATCCATCGCAATCTGACTTTGACCCCAACCACTCTCAAGTACGGCATTACTATACATCATCAAAGCATTTACACCATACTTATTCTGATTTGAAACTAAAGAAGCACCAGCATTCAACAATTTACCACTCGATACTTGACTTGAAGTATACTGATCAAATTGAGCTGCCGTAATACTTGTCTTTGTACGAGCCGGCAAATACTGAAAATAATTATAATAAGGTGCATTCGAATTGACTGCATTTGTATATACACCATTTTTATAATCCCGAATCATTGTTTTAAAGTCTGCATAAAAATAATGACCATCATAACTATAATATGTCGCATTATCACTTAATGAAGCCGGCTTATTACCTACATAGGTTTTAGAATAATAATTTGAATATTGTGAAATCAAATTTGCAACATAATGATATAAAGAACCACCATTTGTCTTATAACAACTAATTGTATTGGCATTTGCATAATCGACAATTTGAACTTCACTAGCATCCACCAAACCAGTAACACCAGCTGCCTTAAATTTTACTTTCCCATTGACCATACCAAGATAAGCACCATCACTCATCGTATACCCATTGATATAGCCTTTCTCACCATTTGTACAATTCGTATAGGTTGTGATTTCATTAGCCGAAGCCTTAGTTCTAAAGTTAACAACCCCATACGTAACATCTTTAGTTTCTTCAGCAAGCATGACAGTCGAAGCCATAGAAGAAGCTAGTTCTTCCTCTAATTCTTCAGGATCATATTGAATCAAATTTCCATTTTCATCAAATCCAACAAAACTATTATTATTTGTTTCATCTGTACCTGCACTTGTCGCATATATAGATTGTGTACAAAAACCCAAAACTACTACAAACGTAAATAAACATGTAATTAATCTTTTCATATTTTTCTCCAATCAATATTTAATATAACATAATACGAAACAAAAAAGATAGCCAAAAATTTTGACTATCTCCAACAACCATCACTACCTACATAGTAACTTCCAATCCATTGATTTTTTGCCATGGTACCATCACCAAGTAAATAATAATTTCCAATCCAACGATTTTTTACCATAGCACCAGATGCATCAAAGAAATAATAAGTATCATTCAAGCTTTTCCATCCAGTTACCATATAGCCATCTTGATCAAAATAATATGTTTGACCATTTATGACTTCAAAATCATTTTTAGTATAAGATCCATCACCATGTCTATACCACCATTTACCATTATGAATCCAACGATCTTGTTGCCACAATCCATTTGAATCTACATAATAATTTCCAATCCAAGTATTAATAGCCATGGTTCCATCATTTTGTAAGTAATAATTACCTACCCAGCTATTTTTTACCATTACCCCAGAACCATTGAAATAATACCATTTTCCCTGAATCACTTGCCATCCTGTAAGCATGTATCCATCCGAATTAAAGTAATATACATTATTGTTTATCACATCAAATTTATTCTTTGGATAACTACCATCTCCATAACGATACCACCAACGACCATTATAGATCCAACGATCTGGTTGTACTATTCCATTTTTATCAAAATAAGTAGTACCAACCCATTTACTTTTGGCCATCTTACCATCTTTTTCAAGATAATAATTACCCGACCATTGATCTTTTACCATAGCCCCAGAATTATTGAATAAATACCAATCGGATTTGATTTGAAACCAGCCCGTAACCATATATCCATCATGATCAAAATAATAGGTTTGACCATTGATATCTTCAAAATCATTTTTAGTATACGATCCATCTTGATGACGATACCACCATTTGCCACCATTATTGATCCAATGATCCGGTGACCATAATCCATTCGCATCTACATAACGATCTCCAATCCATTGGTTTGTGAGCATTTTACCATCTTCACCCACATAATAATTACCTATCCATTGACTAGTAAGTTTAGTATCATCATTAGAATAGTAATACCAACCATCATTTTCTTGAATCCAACCAAGTTTTCGTAAAGAATTAAAAGTCACATCAATATCAACACGACCCGCAATACCATCTACATAACCACTACTAGTTCCTTGCCACATACTATAAGGTTTCATGTAGGTACATTCCGTATTATATTGTGCCACCCATTTCATCACAGAATCAAAATAAGGATCTGTTAAATAATTGGTAAACCAATTTAAGTTAGCATAAACACCACAGTTATAACCTGCATTTTGAATTGTAGTTACATACGTTTTAGCAATTTGAGCAATCGTTGATTTACTCACACTTGACATGACACTATAATCTTCTAAATCATAAAAGACAGGATAAGAAGGATTTAAACCCTTTAGTAATCTTAAAGTATGCGCTGCCTCTTCCTTAGCATCTTCTACCGTTTGTGCATACGAATATAAATATATACCATATGGCATACCTACACGTATGCATTCGTTTACGTTTCTTACAAATTTTTTATCATCATATTTTGCATAATCACCCGCAAAACCACAACGAAGAATCGCAAACTCAACATCTGTCTTTTTTACTTTATCCCAATCAATATTCCCTTGCCATTCACTGACATCAATACCTTTTGAGATTGCATTGGGAATAGGATCACCTACCCCATTATAAATCACACCATTTTCTTTGACCCAAGCCAAAGTATCATTTTGTGCACAAATCATTTCTTCCTGAGAAACAATAGGTTCTCCATTTTCATATCGCCAACTATTTGCCGTATACTCCTCTTCATTGGCATATACAGTTATAGATGATGCAAACATTAAAATAGATAAACAAATTGCCGTTAACCTTTTCATATAACCCCTCCTAGAAAGCGAAGAATGGACCTCCATTCTGTAAATCTCCATAATCACTAGATTGTTGATTCCAAATCGAATCAATTGAATAATATCCATTTTTATATGGATCCAATGGATCATATACATATACATATCCATTGTTGTAGCCAGCTAATAATATAACATGTGTAATACCATACCCATAGACAAAGTCACCTTTTCCTACGGCTGCCGCCACTAATTTTCCACCCTTTAAACAACCAATCAACTGACTATATGACAAGTTATTTTGGTAAGAAAGCCCATAATTATCTTGAACAACTTTATACGAATCTGAAGTTGAACCAAAATAAGTAGGCGTATTCATATATCCAGCACTATATAATTGTCGAGCAATATCGACTGGTGTATAATTTGTACCTTTATAATAATTTATAATCATTGCTGCTGTAGAAGGAAGACAACCAGAACTTCCAATTGTTGAATATCCAATTGAAGTATTCCTCCATCTATAATCAACCTGAGATAGATATGGAATATTTGAAATATCACTACGATAAATATATCCACTTCCATCAATATATAATGTTTTACTTCCCAAAGTAATCATTCTATTCGCTGCCATTAAACCAACAGAACCACCATTTGAATCATTCTCTACATAGAAATAGAAAGAGTTACTATCCAGTGTCACAAGTCCCGTTTTTCTAGCTCCATCTTGTCCTAAATAATACCAATCTGAACCATTTAGTAATAACCAATCTTGTTTCATAGTACCATCACTTAAGAAATAGTACATTCCACTACCTACTTGTTGCCAGCCACTACAAGCCATTTCAAAAGTATTTGAATCAAAATAATACCAAATACTATTTATAAATTTCCAACCCGAAATTTTCTGACCATTTGTATCAAGCCAATACGTATGTTCATTCTCCATGTACCAACCTGTAATCAATTTTCCATTTTCATCAAAATGATACGTTTTATCTTCAAGAATCTGCGTTCCCACTAATGCATATCCATTCGAATCTACATAATAAGAACCACTCTTAATTTTAATCCAACCATCTTTTTCATATTCCAATGTTTTTTGATTCACAAAACGCGTACCCAAAGAATCTTGCTCCATCACATAAAGCTCTTTTGACTTATCCCAAGCACCATCTTGACCAACATATCGATCATTGATCCATTGACTTATAGCCATCTTTCCATCAAAATCTAAATAATAATCACCAACCCAAGTGTTAGTTACCATACAACCAGATGTATTGAAATAATACCAATTCGATTCAATAGACTTCCATCCAGTAACCATATAACCAGACTTATCAAAATAATATGTAGAACCATTAATGACATCAAATTTAGAAGCAGGATAACTACCATCCCCATAACGATACCACCATCGACCATTACTAATCCAACGATTTGGTACCCATTTACCACTTACATCTACATAATCATTTCCAATCCATTCATTTGTCGCAATATATCCATTTTCTTTCACATAATAATTACCAATCCATTGATTTGTAGCCATTATGCCATTCGAACCTAAATAATAATTACCAACCCAAGTGTTTGTTAACATACAACCAGATGCATTAAAGCAATACCAATTGGAATCAATCTCTTGCCAACCAATAACCATATTCCCATCTACATCAAAATAATATGTAGAACCATTGATGATTTCAAACTTATTTTGAGCATAAGTTCCATCACCATAACGATACCACCATTTACCATTATAGATCCAACCATTCTGTTGTCGTAAGCCACTCGCATCTACATAAACATTATCAATCCAAGTATTTCTAGCCATTACACCATCAGATTCTAAATAATAGTTACCAACCCAAGCATTTGTTACCATGCAACCAGATGCATTGAAGTAGTACCAATTCGATTCAATAGTACTCCAACCTGTTACCATATATCCATCTGCATCAAAATAATATGTAGAACCATTGATAACTTCAAACTTATTTGAAGCATACGTTCCATCACCATAGCGATACGACCATTTACCATTATTGACCCAACGATTCTGTTGCCACAAACCATTACTATCTACATAACGATCATTAATCCATTGATTTTTAGCCATTTTACCATCTAAACCAACATAATGATTATCAATCCATTGATCACATTGAAGAATTCCTGATTCATTAAAATAATACATTTCTTGATCAATTTCTTGCCAACCAATCGCAAATGAACCATCTTCCTTTGTATACATATCATGTGTTTCATTCCAACCCAATATTGTTTCTGTCTGTTCTTCAACAGGTTTTTGTATATCTGTTTCATCAGCCAATATAGGCATACCCGTAGACAAAATCATAAATATCGGAATTAATACCAATTTCTTAAAACTCATTTTCAACTTCCCCTTATTTATTAAACTCATCTATAATCAATTCAACCTTACGCTCCACAGTGTCCCAAGTAAAATTCTCACACAATCTTTGATAAGACAATTTTGTAGCCTTTAAACGCCCCTCTTTATCATTGATTGCTTTTTCTAATGCAGGAAGTAATAATTCCTCAGAATTATTATCAATAATCGTTCCATAATCTTTATTAATGACAAGTTCTTTAGAACCACCACGAGCCGTTGTGACAATATAACACTCACAAGCAGCCGCTTCTAATACTGAGGTTGAAAAACCTTCCGAAAAAGAAGGAAGACAGAAAATATCTGAATCATCTAATAAAGCAACAATATGATTAAAATCAATACGACCTAAAGGAATAATATGATCATTCTTTCTTTGATCAATATACGCTTCTAAATCCCCTTCACCTGCAATAAACAAGTATACGTCATCTCTTTTTTTATTGATTTCTGACATCACATTCAGTAATTGAGGAATTCCTTTTTCAGGTAATAATCTTCCCGTAAATGTAATAACCGTTGCATCCTTCGAAATATTATATTTCTTACGATAATCTTCACATTTATTTTTTCTTAATTCATCCACCTCATGCACATCGATTGAATTATATAAAACTCCACTTGCCTCAATATGAAAATGTTTTAACCATTCATTACAAGCTAATGAAACCCCATAGTAGCGATCACAATGTCTTTTGTCTAACATCGTCAATCCATGTTCATAAATGGAACCAAAGAAATCAAGTACTTTATTGTTGACAGATAAATGCGAAGTACCATGCTCAATCGTTATACATGGAATATGATTCTTCTGGGCAAATTTCATAGCCACTAAAGAGTGACGATAAAAACGTGTATTCACAATCACTAAATCAAAATGTTCTTTTTCCAAAATAGAAATGATCTTTTTATATTCACTATCCTTATTTAAAAATGGATAACGCCCTTTTAGAAAAGGATAACAATTAAATCGATATACACGAGTATCATGCATGATTTCGAAATTAGGCATATCCCCAATTTTAGAAGTAACGACAACCGGCTCATTGCCTTTTTCAATGAGTTTTTTACATAAATTTAAAGTATAACGCTCTACACCACCCATATGCGGCAAATGCTGTGCAGAAAAAATACAAACTTTTTTATTCGCCATAAATCGGTTCCTCCCCCTCAAACTGAATAACTAAAGGCGCATGGTTGACCCTTTTTTCCACTGGAGGAATCTGCATATAGTCACCATATACCTTCTTTAAAAATTCATCATTATTTGCAGGAATATACGCCTCAATCGATTCAAACGGAACCTTTTTAAGTGGCAATAAATCCGCCTTTTTGATTTTATCCTTTAAACAACCCGTATATTCATAAGACGTTACATATTCACACTCCACATCATTAAAAGAAGTACTCACCTTTTTAAATTTTTTATATAAAAATTTTGGAGTAATATGAAATAACTTCAAGCAAAAATGAACAACCATACATCCAAAGTGTAAAATATGATACTTTAAGCCTGTATAAGGAATATGAGGTGATCCGGAACCTGAAAGAAATAATAGCTTTCCATATAATGTTGATTTTCTTAATAAACGCTTTTGATTATCAACAGATTCAGGTACATTATCAAAAGGAAAAATATCCATAAAAATACGACAATTACATTTTAAATCTTTAGTCATTTCACTAATAAAAACCGTATTTTTTCGTTGTACATGCGTAACTGTACAAGCATAACGAGAATCAATCTCTGGCGTTAATAATTCATAATGCTCCCCTAATTCTTTATCGAAAATTTCCATTAATCTATCATAATCTTTACGAAGCATTCCAACATCAATATCATCATCCCAAGGAATGAAACCCTTGTGTCTGACAGCACCAATCGCAGTTCCATAAATCAAAAAACAAGGAAGATCCTGTTTTTCACAAACATCTAGTACATCTTTCAACATCTGTGTTTGTACACCCTGTAGTTTCTTTAATACTACAGGATCATATTGTTTAAATAATACTGTACTCATCAAAAACCTTCTTTTCTATATCTTTTTTAAATACATACCAAGTAATTTACACGTCATATTAAATCCCAACAATCTAAATACCATATATACTTTATTTACAGATGGATCTAAATGATATTTTAATATGTATGAATATTTTTTCATTTGAATTAATTTATCTTTAGCTTCACTTGAACCATCATTCTGTAGCTGTGCCAACAATACAGCATAAGGATATGCTAAATAAGACAACATACACATTTTTAATTTTTCGTCCGATAAATGCTCGGCTATATCTGTATATTTTGCGATTATATTGCTTAAATCTTGTATATAAGAAAACTTCATTTTTTGATTTGTTTGTGCTGTCCCCGTACCTTTTCTGTATACATAAAAGATTTTGTCGTACCAATCATAAGATTTCGCATATAAAATCAATTTTGCCGAAAAATCCGTATCTTCATTTCTTATTCCTTTCGCAAAATAAATATTGTGTTTATCTAATAATTCTTTCTTTATTACTTTTGCCCATACAGCTCTATAATAAACACCTTTTGATATTAAATACTCTAAAGCGTCATTTGAATTTTGGTTATATATTTTTTCTCTTTCACATTGAACACTTGGAGTCGTTACAGAATTTGTATTTTCCCAATATTCTTTCGTATTATACATTAAAACATCTGCATGAGACTCCAGTAAATTCTTATTTATATCTGAAAGAACTGTTTTAGAATCCCAAAAATCATCATTATCCATGAACATAACATAATCACTAGAACATGTATTTAAGCCCGTATTTCTAGCAACGGAGGTCCCTCCGTTTTTTTGATGAATAGTTATTACTCTTGCATCTTTTGATGTGAACTCATCACATATTTTTGCAGAACTATCCGTTGACTCATCATCTATTAAAATGATTTCGAAATTTGTATAATCTTGTTTCAAAATACTATTTACACATTGTTCTAAATATTTTTCTGAGTTATATACTGGAATAATAATACTAAATTTTAACATGTTTCCTCCTGATCAAAAGATATTACTTTTTTAGATTAATTTTATAAACGAAATATAATAAAGTAGTAATCACAAACATACCTATCAAATAATCTAGGCTTGCACCAATCAACTCATATTTCTTTAATAAGAAATCAATACAAACCTGTGAAACTACTAATGCAACAATATAAATATAAAGAATATATTGTTGTTTACGCATAACCGTCATTATATAAGAAAGGATGGAATTAATACTGGTTAGACAACCCGCTCCAATCAAAATTAAGAATGGAGTTTTATATCCATCTAAATTTACACCATATAATATTTCTAAGAATGGAATTCCTAAAAGTGCACATCCTACAAATACAAAGACAGAAAACAATATCGCAATTAAAAATACTTTTTGAACTACTTTTATAAAATTCTTTTTATCATCTTCATGCCATTTCTTCGCAATTTGAGTATACATTGGTACAAATATAAACATACAAAACATATTCACAATCGAAGAAGGCATAAAAATAATATTATAATACGTTTGAATACTACTACTTAAATTCAATTCAATCGCATTTTTGGGAATATTGACAATAAAAGTACTCACAAAAGAACTGATGAATAAAGGAAAACAATTCTTAAACAAATTCATGATTTTCTTTATATCAAGGTGTACTTTTAAATCCGACATTCTTTTAATAAATGGATAATCAAAAAGAATGAGTTCTACCAAAGAATAAATGAATGCCAGTAAAATAGATATGAATAACGACCTAAAAATGAATAGGCTCACCAAAAAGATGACATTATAGCCACCAATTCTTAATATATATGAAATTCCTGATAAGTATAATCGGTCTTCTTGTTGAAATCTTGCTGAAAATAAATCCGCAAAAATATCACATATGATAAAACTACAATATAAAAATGTGATCATAAATTTGTGCGCATTTAAATGAAGCATACCTGCATAAATCAAGCCACCCAATAACGCAATACAAGAAGTAATGATTTTCATTGTAAAGTAATCCGAAAAAGAATATTCTTCCTCGACATCCGATACTTGAAATTGTCTAGTTCCAAACCATCCAATTGTAAGCATCAATTGAGCAATACTATACGCAATCGAGTATACCCCTGCTTCATCTACCCCTAAAAGATGTGTTACATAAATCATTAATAAAACACTTGTTGCAGAACTGCACAATGTTCCCATTGTAAACCATAAAGTGTTTTCCTTTAACGAAACCTCTCTATTTAATAAATACTTATGGATTTTAGTCATTACTCTTATCCTTTATTTCTTGTTTCAACATCGAAACTTCTTGTATCAATAAATTAATTTTATTCTTTTGCGAAGATACTATCACCGTTAATGACATGGTGATAAAAATCAAAATGACAATAAATACACCAATCACCATATTTGAAGTCGTTTGAAATCTTAATAAATTCACAAAAAATAAGAAGAAATCCGGCCAAAGTGCCAATACAACTAAAATAAGGATCGCAATCCACCATAATAATGAATATTTAATGGGAATCATATCTTTATGCAAAATACGCATAACTGTAAAAGCTAAAACACACGCAACAATAAAAATTGCGAATCTTAAATTGAATGGCATATACTAATCCCTCCAAATTCCAATATTAATAATAGACATTAAAACATTGATCATATAATATGCATTTTTCCAACTATGAATACTTGAAGTACCACCCTGTCTTTCATTCATCTTAACAGGTACTTCTGCTACTTTCTTTCCATGCTTCAATACTCTTGTGGTTGAGATTGGCTCTGGATATTCTGTTGGATAATTCATAGAAAATTCTTTAATCAAAGATTTATCAATGGCACGAAAACCAGAAGTGACATCATACAATTTAACTTTCGTAAAGAATTTAATAAAACCAGAAATCATACGAATGCCCATTTGACGTGCTTTTGTCGATTTAAATTCACTTGTAGAACCCTCGACAAAACGAGAACCAATTGTCATATTCGCATTACCATTTTCAATTGGTGCCACCAATGCATCTACAAATGTAATATCATGTTGACCATCTCCATCAAATTGAATGGCAATATCAAAATCATTTTCATAAGCATATTTATAACCTGTTTGTACAGCCCCACCAATGCCTAAATTATGAATCAATTGAATATGTGGGATTTTATTTTCAATTAGAATTTGTTCTGTTTTATCTTTAGATCCATCATTGATCACAATCGTACTCAATTGACGAGTATGAGTTTGATTGTATTCTAAAATTGTTTTATATGTATTTAAAATACTTTCCTCTTCATTATATGCAGGAATAATGATTAATACTTTTTCCTCCATCGTATAACCCCCATCCATAAAAAAAGAATGTAATAACCGCTCTATATGTTATCACATTCTAATAAATTATTCTATCGTCCTATGACAATAAATAATATTGTACAAACTTCTGTAATATGAAAGAAAATATTTCCAAATATCAAACTATTCTCAATTTTAGTGGAATCCTCTTTTAATACAAACAAACCTCTTACAGCAATCATCAACAACGGAAGTATTGGTAAGAAATAGCGGCCCTGCACACCGTATACCATATCAAGGAAAGTCGGTGTATAGCTAGTTTGTAAAGCAATCAATACCATAAGGGCAACTCCTGCAAATAAAACAACTAACCATAAATTTTCAATCAAACTATATTTCTTATCTTTTTCTGTACCCATACAAGATAAAGCAAGCATACATCCAAAGCCCATCAATTGAGTTGCAGGCATTGAGATTTCCACCCAACCTAAAGGAGATGAAATCATTTGTGAAATATAATCAGCTGTATAGTTTTGCACTGTACGCGACAATAGAACTAATTCATCCTTAACATGCGTGAATAGATATGAAATACTATACGTCGTATATTCATTTGGTAAACCTGGATTTGTTGGATGTAAATCCCAGAATCGTTTATTAAATAATGTTACACCTATAAAAGCAAAAGCACATATACACAGAATACCCAAAACCGTTAATTCTTTGCCTCTTTTAATTCTAAATCGCTCTTTTGGAATCAACAAACCTAGTCCAAAAACCGGTAAATAAATAAATTTGATTGAAGCAATTACAGTTGCGCATAAAGCTAAAATAATAAAATCTTTTTTATTGATTTTTTCATCACGATGTATCAAATTCAATAAATATCCAATACTAAAGAAACAAATTCCAAACAAAATCGAATCATAATTATAAGAACATACTTGCTGCATTACCATTGGCAACAATGAAACAACCAATAAAATACGTTTTGCGAATTCCGGAGCCAATTGAATACCTTTTGAAATTATAACCGCATAGAAAAACAAGGCAAAAACTCTTCCCATAAAAGCTACTTGAGTACTATTTAAATGCATCAAGCGAGCCAATGTCATTCCAAACGTTTGTGGTACATACGCAAAAGTAGCTAATTTTAATGGACCACTTGTTATCGTATCTCCTTTATATGATACCAACTGTTGCCCTTTTAATTCCTGATATTCAATCGCATATGTAGATCTAGTTGGAGAATGCTCTCTTACAAAGTAAATCGAACCATCTTCATACAAAATTACATTACCATGTTCATCAAATGCCTTTTTATGTAATAAAACACTACTTTGGGAATACGCAGTTAAATAATGTGACCATTCATCAGGTACACTAAACTGTGGCAATACCAATGAGTAAATAAGCCCTAAAATAAAAATCATTGAAAATGCAATTGTAGATATTTTTGTTTCTAAACAAATAAACATATAAAACAAGAAAATACTCAACACAAACAATAAAACTACTAACAAGTAAAGACCTTTGATTTCTGCGCAATTACCACTTACTACATCATAGGCAATACTATAATTCGTTTGCACGTTGTTTATTGTACATTTATTGATTTTCGCAAATTTTTCACGATCATTTTGCACGATTCCAAATTTTATATTTGTTATGCCATCCGAATAAAATTCAAAATCAACATTTGCCATATCCACAGGATTTGTATCCATTCTTAAAATACACGTTCCATCATTCAAATCTTTTTCTTTTAAATCCCAAGAATAAATCGTCTCATTATCTTTCTTAAGTAAGAAATGCAATGTATTTTCTGAACCTGGATCTACATCATGTAGATGAACACCAACACCCGTTAAATATGGAGTTACATGTGTTAACGTTTGATTAACATAACTTCCATCTAAACGAATCCATTTTTCTTTCTCAGAATCAGGTTTTGAAGAATGAATCACATTGTCATTAGTCGAAAATGGAGAAATAAATGATTTATAAGTGACTATAGAAGATACCATAAAAAACATTAGAAATATCAATATGAAAAGTGTAAATTTTTTTTTACTTCGGATTCTAGCCAATAATTTATTCATACAAACTACTCCTATTTCTAATTTAATTAAAATTCAATTTCCTGTAAATATCTCTTTAAAGCATCCTGCCAAGTAGGTAAAGGTTTAAATCCATTTTCTACTAATTTTGATTTATCCAAACGAGAATTAAAAGGACGAGCTGCCTTAGATAAACCATACTCTTTCGTTGTTACTGGAATTACTTTATTTGTATAACCAGCTTGTTTAAAGATTTCACACGCAAAATCATACCAACTGATATAGCCACCCTCATTTGTTGCATGATAGTAACCATATTTATCCGTTTCAATCATATCCACTAATAAACGAGCTAAATCATAAGTATAGGTTGGTGTACCAATTTGATCATTTACGACTTTTAATGTATCAAATTTCTTTCCAACATTTAACATTGTCTTAATGAAGTTATTTCCATTCTTTCCAAATACCCACGCAATACGAACAATGAAATATTTAGATAAAGTATTTGATACAGCTAGTTCTCCACCAAGCTTCGTTTCACCATATACATTCAATGGTTTATAATCCTTACAATCTGGTTGCCAAGGCTCTGTTCCTTGACCATCAAATACATAATCGGTAGAAATATAGACCATTTTCGCATCAATTTCTTTACAAGCATTGGCAATATTTTGTGTACCATCCACATTAATCGCTTTTACCTTAGCTTGTTTATCTTCATCTTCAGCTAAATCAACTGCCGTCCATGCCGCACAATGCACAACAACATCTGGCTTTACAGACTTGATTGTATCCATTACAGCCTCTGTGTTCGTGATATCTAAAGATACATATTCAGCTGTTGTTACATACGTACCATCTTGAATTCCACTATAGCTTTCAGCTAAGTCTGTACCTACTCCAACATATCCTCTAGAAGCCAATTCATTCATAACATCATGACCTAATTGACCTGCAACACCTGTCACAAAAACCTTCATTTATTCATCCTCCTATTTATAGTAAGAAAAGCTAAAGATTATTCCTTAGCTCTTCCTTTTTCTACATACATCTTTTCAAAATAGTTTTGGTATTCACCACTAATGATGTTTTCCCACCATTCCTTGTTGTCTAAATACCATTGGATTGTCATTGGAATACCTGTATCAAATGTATATTTTGGTTTCCATCCAAGTTCTGTTTCCAACTTCGTTGGATCAATCGCATAACGCATATCATGACCTTTACGATCTGTTACATACGTAATCAAGCTTTCTGGTTTGTTTAATGCATGAAGTACAGTCTTAACAACTTCTAAGTTCGTTCTTTCGTTATGACCACCTACATTATAGACTTCACCAACACGTCCCTTACGAACAATTAAATCAATTGCGACACAGTGATCATATACATGTAACCAGTCACGAACATTTTCTCCAGTTCCATATACTGGAATTGTTTCATCATTTAATGCACGAGAAATAATTAATGGAATTAATTTTTCTGGGAAATGATAAGGACCATAGTTATTTGAACAACGACTAATCGTTACTGGTAAACCATATGTTCTGTGATATGCCAACACAAATAAGTCTGCACTTGCCTTTGCACTTGAATAAGGACTTGAAGTATGAAGTGGAGTATTTTCTGTAAAGAACAAATCAGGACGATCTAAAGGTAAATCACCATATACTTCGTCAGTTGATACTTGGTGATATCTTTGAATACCATATTTAACACAAGCATCTAATAATGTAGTTGTTCCCATTACGTTTGTCTTTACAAAGATTTCAGGATCTTCAATACTACGATCCACATGACTTTCAGCCGCAAAGTTAACAACGACATCAAATTTTTCTTTTTCAAACAAATCCATGATAAATTCACGATCTGCAATATCACCCTTGATAAACTTGTAGTTAGGTTTATCCTCTACAGGCTTACAAGTCTCTAAGTTACCTGCATATGTTAATTTATCTAAGTTTACAATCATATCCTCAGGATATTTATTGACCATATAATGTACAAAGTTTCCACCAATGAAACCAGCACCACCCGTTACTAAAATTTTCATACTGTTTTATTCTCCTTCATATACAAATTGATTATTTGACTCTTCTAAAGTTGGACCTACCTGATCTTTTTCACTTAAGACAGGCTCAATACCATTTAATAATGAACCCCAATCTACATTACAAGTCGGATCATCATAACGCATACCACCCTCAGATTCCTTGTTGTATACATTATCGACTTTATATCTAAATTCAACATCATCTGTTAATGTTAAAAATCCATGCGCAAATCCTTGTGGAATAAAAAATTGTCTATGATTTTCTTCACTAAGCTCTACACTTACCCATTGACCAAATGTAGGACTACCTTTGCGAATATCCACAGCCACATCAATCACAGTTCCCTTTGTACAAGAGACCAATTTACTTTGTGCATAAGGCGGATTTTGCCAATGCAATCCACGAAGTGTACCCTTCTGTGCACTAAAAGACATATTGTCCTGTACAAAATCAACAGTAACACCTAATTTTTCATATTTAGGCTTTGAATACGTTTCTGTAAAATATCCACGATGATCTCCAAATACATCTGTATCAATAATTAATACTCCAGGAATCTTTGTTTCAGTTACCTTCATTCTAATACCCCCATTACTTAATATACTTACGATCCATGATCTTCTTTAAATAAGCACCATACTGATTCTTCTTATAGATTTCGTAAGTCTCAGAAAGTTGTTCGTAATTGATCCAACCATTGTCATACGCAATCTCTTCAAGACAAGCAATCTTACGATGTTGATGTTCCTCAATAGTCTTCACAAAATTAGTGGCATCCACTAAAGATTCATGTGTGCCCGTATCTAACCAAGTAAATCCATCACCAAGTAATGTTACATTCAATTCACCATTCTCTAAATAAATACGGTTCAAATCTGTGATTTCCAATTCTCCTCGAGCGCTTGGCTTTAAGTTTTTCGCATACTCAACCACTTTATTATCATAGAAATAAAGTCCTGTTACCGCATAATTTGACTTAGGACAAGCTGGCTTTTCCTCTAAACTAATAGCCTTACCTTCTGAATCAAATTCAACCACACCAAAACGTTCAGGATCTTCTACATAATAACCAAATACGGTAGCTCCCACTTCATTTTCAGCAGCCGCACGAAGACGCTTCGTTAATCCATGACCATGGAAAATATTATCACCCAAAATCATTGCACAACTATCATTACCAATAAATTCTTCACCCAAGATAAATGCTTGTGCAAGTCCATCAGGACTAGGCTGAACTTTATAAGAAAGCTCAATTCCAAATTGATGACCATCCCCTAATAATTCTTGAAAACGAGGTGTATCATCCGGAGTTGAAATAATCAAGATCTCACGAATCCCTGCCTGCATTAAAATAGACATTGGATAATAAATCATTGGCTTGTCATAAATAGGAAGCAATTGCTTACTTGTAACCTTTGTCAAAGGATACAAACGAGTACCACTACCACCAGCTAAAATAATACCTTTCATGTTGAGTCCTCCATAATTAACATCATTATATCACAATAAAAGAATAAACCCTAACGTTACGTTAGGGTCAAGCACAATATACACGAATTATTGATTCTTTAATCAAATTCCAATCTCTTGATTTCGCAGTTTCTACACCATTTGTATATAAAACATCACGCAATGCTTGATCTGAAACAATTCTTTCAATACAATGAACAGCCTTGTCAATATCTCCATTTGGATAGATCAAACAATTTTTTCCATCCTCTAAATATTCTTTATTGCCATCATTTAATAAGGCCACTACATAACCACCAGTAGCCATCATTTCAATCGGTGGATAGCTAAAGCTTTCTAACAAAGAAGTCTTCAATAAAATATCACAATCTGCATATACCTTTTGCACCTCTTCATAAGGTACTCTATGCAAGAATTTATCAACACGATACCAATCCTTCGGCTTGGCATTATAAGACATGTACCATATTTCATATTTGGAAGAATCCAATTTATTTGTAATCGTGAAAGCCTCATCCACATTTTTATACTTACTTGAAGAATCTCCCTCAATCAAAATTCGAATTTTTCCATTGAACTCTCGTTTATGATTTTTATACTGTTCAATATCAATTCCGTTATAAATCCACTTGGCATCTTTGTTAAATTCGGACTTCAACCATTCTTTACACCATTTGGAGACAGTAATGCAATCAAATGGATATGAATAAGTCACACTAGCTTCTACTTTACGAGGATCTTTAAAATCATAAAAATCAACCTCATACCCCTGCACCAAATACTTTTTATTTTCAATACAACGAACATCATCCAACATCTTAACCGTAGGCCACATTGTCGCTACACCACAATCAATTTTCGCATCCAACTTTTCATTTTTAAATGGCAAGACCGGAAATGAATGATTCATAAAAGTAAATTCTGTACAAGTATCATAGAAAGATAATAACATCACTTGATAACCTGCATCCTGTAAATAAGCGGCATGACGCAAAGCCACCATAACTCCACCAGAAATTTCAAGTTTTGCAAAGCCCATACAAATAATTCGTTTACGATTCTCTTGTAGAATAGAAACAATATTTGAACCTGTATATAAAGTAACACAATGCTTTAAACAATATGCATACGCATTACCAGCTAAAGTTTCTCTTAATTTCTTATTCTCAATCAAACAAGTTAATTTTTTCTTCCACTCAACTATATTCGAACAAAGTATTCCAGTTTTATGATCTTCTATCATCTCTTTAAAAGCACCTAGATTTGAAGCAATCGTACAAGTATTTACTAAACTAGCCTCTACCCATTTATTCTCTGATTTTGCTTCATTAAAAATGTTTGAAGTTAAAGGCGCTAAATTAATATCCATCTTAGAAATCAATTCAGGAAGTTTTTTATAATCCATAAAAGGATGTACTTCAATCTTAGAAGCATACATCTTTAAATCTTGAGGCAAATCGATTTCTCCAACAAGATGCAAACGCACATGATCATATACATTCAACACATGAATCAAGGCTGGCTTAATCATTTCAAAATCTTCATTGTGCGTAATACTACCACTAAAGTAACCAATATCCACAGTATCTTTTGATGTTTTCTTAATTTCTTGTGATAAAGTTACCATTTCAATAGAAGCCGTATTTCGATTGATCCATACATTTGGATTGTATTTTTCAAGCTCCTTCTTCAAGGCCAAAGTCGTTGTGATACATCCATCGCAAAGCTTTAATAACTTTTGATTCTTCATAACATCTAAATCATAACGAGCTTTTTGAGAAGCCTCCATATTCTTAACATACGCAATCTGATCTGTATATTTTGTATCAATGACTAAATCATCCACATCATAAAGTACGGGTTTATTCCATGATTTAGCCAATTGAATAAATGCATCTAATTTTTCTGTATAAGGCGCTCTAAAAATAATGAAACAAGAATACATACGCACTTGTTTTAGATCTACATTCTCAAAGAAAACTTCATCACAAGTATAGCCATTCACTTTTAGCTGTTCCATTTGATGTGTTACACGATAACGAGGTGGATGTGGCAACAAATCTCTAGGACACCCATTTATAAACAAGACATCCTTAAATGCATCACTTTTAGGTCTTGATTCTCTTTTCTTATGAATATAATGCGAGGCATGTTTTGCTAAACCTGAAATCCCTTCTCGTTTTAATACCTCCATTGATTTATTCACTAACTCCAAAATAACACCTCCTACTTCACACACACAAACAATCCAGCCTGTTTTGTTACAACTATTTTACCATCTTTCTGTAATAACTCTTCAATATATTCTTTAAACTCCGATAGTCTAGGCCCTAATATTTCATTTTGATTGCCATGACAAGACATAATATAATCAATCAAAGGCTTGGATTCTGTAATTTCTAATGAATCTTGATAATCCATTCTTTGAACATTCGTGAAATATTGTTTTAAAATACTTTCACCATTTTCTAAACCAAATACATCATACAAACTATGATTCGAAAGATTTATTCTAGAATCAAAGTTTTGTACAATTTCTGTAATTTCTTTCATATGCTTACTACCATATGTACTACAATATAACACTCCATTTGGTTTTAACACTCGACGGATTTCTTTTAATCCTTGATTTAAATCATTCAAATAAAACAAAACGTGATTGGCAATAATAGAATCAAAATAAGCATCTTTAAAAGGTATCTTTTCAGCATCCGCCACAATACAGTTAAAGTCAGAACCCAATTTATTACGAACCTCTTCCACCATACCTTCACTAATATCCGATAAGAATATTTCTCGATTTCTTAAATCAATCTTATTCTCTTGCCACAACTTACCATTGCCACAACCAAGTTCTAATAAGCGATTCACCTTAGAAAAATCAATCTTCTCAAATAACCAATTAAACCATCCCTGCTTATTTGTAGAATACTTTTCATGCAAAGAAATACGATCATTTAAGTTCTTCGCATTCTTATATTGCTCAATAATGTTCGTTTCTTCATTCGACAATTGAACTAAAGATAAAATCATATTCCAAGAAAGATTTGAAGATTGACTCGCCCTTTTTAAAGCATCCTTTAAAGATTGTAGATGACGAATCTTATCCTCAATCAAATCAATCTGCAATTCAAAACTCTCCTTAAGATTGGTATTGTCCATAACCATTGGAAAGATTTCTTCAATACTAAAACCCAAATGTTTTAATGATAAAATCTTCTGTAACTTCAATAAATCCAAATCACTATATTGACGATATCCATTTTCCATAACAAAAGAGGGTTTTAATAACCCTATCTTGTCATAATATCGAATTGTTCTTTCACTCACATTCGCAAGACGTGCGAACTGACCTGTTTTATAATAATTCATATCTTATTTTTCGTTAATCTATATATCTTAGACTCCTTAATTTCACTTAATTCTTGATTTAATCTATGATTTGTATCAATCAAATTAATAATGTTATCAATGCAGTCTTCACCATAATAATACATGAAGAAATCAATTTCTAATAACCCACTTTCTTGATTTGGTACAGAAATTTTGGGTGTTTCTATAAAATAATAATCGTCATTGATCACAAAGAATGCATTTGTTTTAAAATCTGAAATCAAATTTCCATTCATTTTTATGCTATTTAATTTAAGGATTGATTTCTTTCCAAATTCAATATTAACATCTTGATTCTCAACATTTGATTCGTAATGCATTTGTTTTGAATTGAACAAAGTATTCTTTTGACCATTCACTATAATATCTAAGAGATCCTTCTCTACTTCTTTATGCAAATCTAACAAATACATTCTTGATTTATTATAATAATCAGAAATTTTTTCATCCGATACATAATGTTGGAAGTTTTCTTCCATTGATAAATATAACGTTTTAAGCTCTTCTGTAATCCCATAACGCAAATAAATTTTCTCAATTTCTTCCTCATTGAGTTTAGAAAGTGCAATACTATGTAAAATAGCTCGATACATAATAAATGAGACTGGAATAGTACAATCAAACACCCATTCATAATCTAAGATTGAATATGTATGATTCTGCGTTAGAATTACATTTTCTAAAATTACATCTATATCACAGAAACAAATACACTTCTGATCTAATAAAAGACTTTCATCCTGTTTGCCAAACACATCCACAAATTCTTGATTTACTTTAAAATCAACAATATCTCCACACGTATTGATTTTATACAACAAATCCATTATTGCAATAATCTTATCTAATTGATCATGCTTCACATATCCATTGACAATCGATTCAAGATTCTCACCTTTGATAAAATCAAAAATTAATGTGTTATTCTCTAATTGTACTGGACAATAATGAAATAAATCATTATGTTTCGTTGTTTTATAAAATTGATGAATTCTATCAAAATGTGAAATTCCAGAAGGATCTAATGCGATTTTTTCTACACGATATGTATCCTGATCTTTTAAAATATTTGTACATATTTTAAAATTATCTTTTCTTTCTGAAGAAATCTTTGAATAAATAATATTACTCTTATGATTTGAAAGAATAATCATAAATGAATTACTAAATGTCGCAAAATCACCGGATTCTACAAGGGATTGTAAAGCTATATTTTCATTAAAGAAACTATATCTAAATTCATGACAATCCTCATATTCTAAATTAATATTTCCAGTCAACCATTCATCACTTAAAACTTGTGTTGTTAAGAAATAATCTGGATATGGATAATAGTATTGAGCATGAACTTTTAATTTAGAAAATAATGTATCCCATTGATTCTTTGAATATAAATTCGTATGTTTTTTTAGATTTCCAAAGAATTCATCCGACTCAAACTCCTTAACTCCTGCAAAATAACGAAGAGCTAATTTATTGTTTGTTAAAAGGATAAGTTGTCCTTCTAAATCTAATTTATTCAATAAATCGCATAATGCTGTTTCTTTATCATCCATGCAATCAAATTCGCCATCGACAATAATATAATCAAAAGTAGAATCATTCAATGTATCTAAATTAGACAAGGAAGTCGTACAACATTTGAAGCGTTGTAAAAAATAAGATTCTAAAATCGCACTATCACCAACATATAATAATTTGGCATTTTCTTTAAATGGATACCATTCAAATACATTTGTACGATATTTAATGTTGTTGTAAAAATCTCTATACTTCCTGATCTGCTTCATAATTTTCTCCATTAAAAACTAGTATTTTTTAAATAATCAATATACAACTTTAAACCTTCTTCGAAAGAACGAATCTTACATTCGTGAATACTTTCAATCTTATGGTTATCCAAAACCACCTTAGCAACATCTACACTTCTTGCATCTTTATAAACAACATCAGGCGCTAAACCATACTCTTTCATTTTTGAAATTACATCATTTAATGAAATACCTTGATTACTGCTGACATTGAAGACCTCTTCATTTCCATCATAATTGATCAACGAACCAATCATTTCACAAACATCTTCAATATAGATATAGTCTCGTACAACACTTCCATCACCCCAGATTTCAATCTGTTCATGATTTAATGTCTTTTTCAAAGCTGCGTCAATAAATCCAACACCTTTATTAAAATCTTGTCCAGGACCATATGGATTTGAAATACGCGCAATAATCATATTCGAATGAGATTGTTTGTTAAATGTCTTTAAGACAGTTTCAATGCAAAGTTTTACTGAACCATAATGATTGATTGGATTAGCCAAACTTGATTCTTTAATTGGTTGCTCTTCTTGAATTCCATAAACCGTTCCACCAGAAGATAAGAAGATTACTTTAATATTCTTTTGTGCACATAAATCAAATAAGTGTGCACTTTGTACAAAATCTCTAGAGTACCCTTGCATAAAGCGTTTGTTTGAATTTCCTGGATTAACCGTACTTAAAGAGTGAATCACAATATCTTTATCTTGAATGGCATTTTCTAGAATTTCATCATCGAAAAAATCCCCTTCGACATATTCTACATTTGGATTTTTCTCTTTCGGATTTTGAATGTCAAAAGAATATACTTTATATTCTTTACTCAAATAGCGAGCAAGATTAGCACCAATGAATCCATTACCCCCTATTATTAAAACTTTCTTCATCTTCTTTAATTCCTTTCAAAACTGCATCTAAAACTTTCTTTCCTTCTACATCCCAAGATGTATGTTGCGCAAATTCAATTCCTTTTTGACGAATTGCATCTAATTTTTCTGAATCATTTAAATATGTATACATAGTATTCGCAATCTCAATTGGATCATACGATACTAAAACACTATTTTCTTCACTAACTAACCATTCACTATTTGCTCCTTTTGAACATACGGCAACAGAACCTGAAGCCATTACTTCAAGTGGTAATAATGAAAGGTTTGTATTTGAAATAACTAGACATAAATCACATTTTCCATATAAATCAGATAATTCTTCAATTTTCATAATGCCTAAATTTTGATGTTTGAATGGAATTTCATATTGTGAAACGTCCCATCCTGCGAAAACAACTTCTAAATCTGGAATCTTTTTAGAAAGCTCATTTAAAGCTAACAAGCCTAGTTCAAAATCTCTTCGAGGTGTAACTGGACGAGCATAGAAAAATACACGCTTAGTACTATCTTGTTTTTTCTTAACTGTATATAAATCTTTATCATATGAGAAACTGAAACTATTTGCCTTCATGTTATATTGGTTAATACAAATATCTTTTAACCAATCTCCTGCTGTAATACCTCTAAAGCCAAACTTGTATGTTTGTTCCGCAAACTCATATTCAGAACCATGTGCAAAGAAATGTGGTTCAAAATCTTGAATAAAATAAAACTTTGAAATTGTATTATTAAAATTACGTACACAATAAGCTGTATCCCAACTTGTTGCCACTATACCATCCGCAAAAGTCATTAACTTTGTATCATGATACAACTCAACATTTTCATCCAAAATAGAGAAATATTTACGTACAAAATCTTTTAAATAACTATTATTTAAAAAACGAGTGGAACGATATAAATAAATACGGTTATGTACTCCATGTCTTTCTAAATAGGAAACAAAGCGGAAAATATTCAAATGTCCACCTGACCCTTCACCCATTTCAGGTATCACCCAATTTAATGTGATTTGATTTCCCTCTTTATGTTTTTTATACTCCTCTAGATTCAATGGAGTTTCTTCTCGGTCTGTTATAAAACTCCAAAAATCGATTAGGCCTACCTTTTGAGGTCCTTGACGAAACCTTTGAATCGAACCTCTTAAACCTCTTCTTTGTAGCGAATTAATTATTTTTCTTGCTTCCATGATTACACCTCTATTGATTGATTTGTCTTAACTGCTGAGAAAACTTTTGATCCATTTTCTCTTGTTTTGATTTTGAACTACGATAATACTTTCCCGCCATATATGCAGAATAGAATCGATACCAATCTCTTTTAATCGCATATTTACGCCATTTTTTCTTTTCAGCTGCATCCATATCCAAAGTATTTACATAATTCAAATTATTTTTCACAAATCTATAATATCCCACAAGTAAATGGGGAATGTCTTTTACCATTACATATTGATGGATTGTATATATACCCTTATATTCATCATAAAATCTTTGTTTGTATGTTTCTAGCTCATAATTATGAGAATGGTATACCCCTGCATAAGGACAATATAACTTTTTATAGCCAAGCTCAATCATCTTCTTTGCCCAAATTTGATCTTCTGCAAAGTTCACATCGTCATATGGATATTTTTCCCAAATATCTCTTCTCATGCATGAATTATTATCTGAATAAAAAGCTAACAAATGACGATAACCCTCTTCATTTTTATAACGCTCTTTATCTTCTAATTGATAAATCGTATTCGTAGTACCATACCCTTGAAATAGTAAAGTTAGATCTCTTTTATCAAAAATATTACAATCCGGATATGGATAGTGTTTTCCAAAACCACCTACAATTTCAGGATCTGATTTCATACCATCAATAAAATTTTGAATCCAGTGTGTATCATAAGGTAAAGCATCTTGTGTAATAAAGATAATATACTCACCAGTTCCTAAACTTGCTCCTAAATTTCGTGTTTTGCCATGGCCAAATTCCGTTTTATCAATTTGTTTTAAAATACAATGATGACGTTTAATAATTTCAACCGTATCATCGGTTGAACCAGAATCCACACAAATCACTTCATATTCATATTCTGTTTCTTGTTTATCAATCATCGTTAGTACTTCATCAAATAAAGCACCACCGTTTTTTGTTGGTATTACTATACTTACATCCATAATTTCACCTTTTTTAAAAATATATACATATTATAACACACTTATACTATTCGACAGAAACACTTACTTCAGACTCACTATCAAATATACCAATCGTACCTTTTTGCGCAACAACACCTAAAACGCAACAATTATAGTTTCGGCAATATACGACAAATTGATCTCCTTCAAAAGCTGTACATCCTAAAGACACTAAATATTGTCCTGGTTGTAAATATTGTTTTTGTCTAAATGTAATTGTAACAATATCCCCTTTTTTACATTGAGAAGTATCAATATCTTCTAACATTGTGTTTGTTCCCGTTAATTCCGTTCCCTTGATATCTCTTAACTTAAACGCAAAGATTGGATTCAAGTTATCTTCATTGATACGAACCCTCATTTTTATTGAATAATAATCTCCTTTATAGACATTATTTCCAATATCTCCTGTATCTGAGAATATTCCAAAATCGATAATATCCGCTCTTCCATCTCCATAAACTTCAATATCTGGATTTGTACTGATTTGATCTTTCCATAATTGATCATTCTTTACATTTGAACTTTGAATCGATGATACTTCTTCTGAACTCTCTTCATTTTCATTCCATTGGCCAACCATAATTCGTTTATATAGATCGACCATTTCTTGCGGCTTTCCTTCAGCCACTTTCTTTCCTGCATTTAATAAAACACAACGATTACAATAACGAATGACACTACCCATATCATGTGTTACAAATAAAATAGTTTTTCCTCGTTCTCTAAATTCTTCAAAACGACGATAACATTTATTTTGAAAAAAAACATCTCCAACCGATAAAGCTTCATCTACAATCAAAATATCTGGATCAACGCTAATAGCCACTGAAAAAGCTAAACGTGCAAACATACCACTTGAATATGTTTTAACCGGTTGATAAATATGTTTTCCAATATCGGCAAAATCAATAATGTCTTGTAATTTTTTATCCATTTCATCTTTAGAAAAACCAATCATCTGTCCATTTAAATAAATATTTTCAATACCCGTATATTCCATATTGAAACCTGCACCAAGTTCTAGTAACGCGGCAATTTTACCTTTGACAATACATTCGCCCGATGTTGGTGTTAATACACTTGTAATAATTTTTAAAATTGTCGATTTTCCACTTCCATTTTTACCAATGATTCCTAGGATTTCTCCTTTATTTACATTAAAAGAAACATCATTCAATGCCGCAAATTCTGTGTGTCTAGATTTTCGTGAAAATAAGGCCTCTTTTAATCGATCACTTGGTTTATTATATAAATTATAGATTTTGGAAATATTTTTTATTTCAATAACACTATCCATTTTCTTATCTCCTATAAAACATCCGCAAAATGTGGTTTCATCTTTTTAAATACATTTCGCCCAATTAAAGTCAACAATACAACAACACACCAGAAATAGATTGTAAGTTTCCAATTTGAAAACACCCATTGATGTCCTAAAATGGCACTACGATATCCTTCTACAACGTAAAACATTGGATTTAATTTAAAAATAAACGAGAACCAATATCCTTGAAGCATATCAAAAGCCCACATAATTGGTGTTAACCACATTCCTGCTGATAAACATACTTGTACAAATTGTGGTAAATCTCTGAAAAAAACGGATAAACTTGATGTAAAATATCCGATTGCTAAAATCAAACAAATCATACAAAATGAATAATAAAATGCTTGAATATAACAAATTGAAGGCATATATCCAAATAAAGCCATGACAATGAAAATCAAAAAGATAAAGAAGATATGTACAAACATGGCTGAAATAATTTTAATGACCGGTAAAATATTAATATCAAATACAACTTTCTTTACTAAATAACTATATTCAAGAAAGACTGAAGTTACACTGTTTATACCATCACTAAAAAAGAACCACGGAATCAAACCACACATGATCCAAACCAAAAATGGCATATCTCCATATTGTCCTGGTGCAACTGAACGTAATCCAATCTGGAATACAAACCAATAAATAGTGATAGTTACCAAAGGCTGTGCAAAAGCCCATACGATTCCTAATGAGGATCCGGCATATCTTTTTTTAATATCATCCTTAGCTAAAAACCATATTAACTCTTTGTTCTTTTTAAGACTTCTCAAAAAATCCATATTTCTTCCTCGCAATCTATTTTTCTTTTTTCTTTAACTCAATACGGACAGTTCCATTGTCTGCTACATAATTTTTCTTTACATGTAAAGCTTTAACCCATTTTTTTGTTTCATCTGTTTTGTAGGCTTTACCCTCATTTTTCCATAACCAATCTGTGGTTGGCCATAAACAATATTTAGGATCAATGACTTGATATACATCTTCATTTACACCTGCTTGTCCATGGTGAGCCATTTGAACATAATCCATATTTTTGATAGCTTCTTTGTTTAAACTCAAAAGTTCTTCGCCACCTTCAACACCTAAATCTCCTAAAAATAAAATTTTCGTTCCTTGTACATTCATTTTATATACGCTCGATGAATTATTTCCGGCATTTTCAGTGATTTCTGGATTATATGTTCTTAATACATCTATTTGATCTTCACCAACTGTAATTTTTTGATTGAATGAAACAACTTCCTTATTATCAAATGTCTTTAGGCCTTGATCAATCGCAACCACATCCTCATAACGATGAGGTTCATTTCTTTCTACCCAAGATTCTTCTGGAAAATTATAATACACTTTATCAATTTGAATTTCATTTGAACCACTCTGAAGATATTTTGCTAAAGCACCTGTGTGATCTTTATGATAATGTGTTAAAAACCAAGCTTCTACCTTACGATCTTTACTGACCTTTTTGATTGTCTTTATTAAATTATCTTCATCTTCTGCTGTACCACCATCTACCACAATTGTTGTTCCTTCATCTTCAATAATGTATGACATCATTTGTGAGTAGGATTGATTTGATAATTGATAAATCGCAACTTCATTACTTTTTTGGCAACCCGTAAAACTAATCAATATGGCTGAGAATAAAACAAATTTGAATAACACTTTCATAAATACACCTAGTCTTTCATAATACTACAGGGGAAGCCAAGCTTCCCCTAATCTTTTTTCAATCATCATTCTAAATAAAGAATCTTGTTAGTTCCCGTAATAAATTTCTGAACCTTCTTCTTCAATTGGAGCTTCTGTCATTAAACCATATTGAATTTGAGCTTCAATTTCTTCTTCCGATAAAGTTCCTGCTGGAGTATCCTCTTGTGCTTCTACTGTATCACTTGATTTTCCATCCAATACAGCTTGAATCTTATCATGTGCAACACTGATATAAGAATCATATAAGATAACGACACTGACTTCCGAACCGAGTTCTGGACTTACACGTAGATCATTATCTCCTTTAAGCACAAATTGTTCAAATTTCCAATTTGGTTTTGCCTGAATTTGGTATTTGATAAAAGAAGTAATTTCATCTGTTGTCATATTTGTATCAAAAGCACCAATCAAGGCATTTAATAAGTTTACATAATTCTTAATAATCTCTGGTGACGTAGCCTTTTTAAACATAGCCTGCAATACTTGTTGCTGGTTACGAGCACGTTGAACATCCCCATCTAAGTAAGCTTTTCTTTCACGAGAATAAGCTAATGCACGTTTACCATCTAAATGGTTTTCACCTTCATGCACACCTTCTAAATTACTATTTGTATAAAATTTAGAAACGGCCATACCCTCTGGTACAGTTACATCCACTCCACCTAGAGCATCCACAATGTTGATCATGCTTGTAAAGTTCACACGATATACATAATTGACTTCAATATCTAATAAATTTTCAATTGTATCTTTTGTCGTATCTACACCATACATTCCTGTATGTGTTAACTTATCCGTTACTCCATAGTTACATGCATAGTCATCACATACTTCTGTAACATAAGAATCACGAGGAATACTTGTTAATAAAATAGTTGAAGTCACTGGATTGATTGTAACTAACATATCTACATCCGATCTTGAGTTTTCATTTAAATCCCCAAATGAATCGTTTCCACTAATTAAAATATTAAATGGTTTTGAAGTAATATCCGAAACCGCTAATGAAGAACTGTTTTCTTTTGTATAATAAACCGTTTTATGAATCACCTTTGTCTCATTATTGAAATTGGCATATTCTTCAATATCACATACATTTGAACGATACGCTTCATTTAATACAACCGCATCCACTTCACCATCATACAAAGCCTTAATCAAACTAGGCACATTATCATAATCTGATTTTGTATAAGTTACCTTATTCTTTTTAATATCCTTCAATGACTTTTCAGTCGATTCCTTACCGATGTTTGTCAAAACACCAAGCTTAGCTCCTTCTAAACTCTTTACATCTTCCATGCTGCTAGAATTCATCGCAATGACTGAAACAGTGTTTTTCGCTTTATTGGATTGTGTTGTTACTGTCGTTAATGTTTTACTTGTAGAATACAAATAGAAGTTTCCAAATCCATATACAACACAAATCGCAATAACTAAAAATGAATATATAATTTTACTAATTATTCCATGTGTACAGAAGTTAATCAGTAGTAATAATATTAAGCCAAATAAAATAATAGCTAAGATAACAGGTATTAAGATATTATCAGGTAAAACTTGTAATTTATAAAGTTGATAAATTAAAACACCTGTAAATGCAACTAATACAATGGATAATAAAATGCCAAATATTATAAAAACTATAGACTTCTTCTTTTCTTCATGACGACTCATAAACTTCCTCCTATTTCATCTAATGTTTCAAAAAATTTATCTTTCGTAAAATATGTTTTATATAAATTACGCATATGTAATCTTCGATTTAATTGCACATCTAAACTTTCTGTACAAATATTAGAAGCAACAATTTTATAGTTTTGAGCATCAATATTCTTTCCAATATCCCATAACTTACAAAATTGGCTAAGATCCCCTTCTATAGAATTTATGATTGGAATCTGTCCACACATATATTCTAGAGATTCTGAATTAATCCCTTCAAAATCCATTAAATTCAACCCATAATGACATTGATCATAGACATCTTGTCTTGTTGATTGACTATCTAAGTCTTTATGATCTATGACATTTACACCAACACTTAAAACACTTTGTATAAAACTTTCTTTGAGTTTCCAATCCCCCAAAATATGTAGAGTACACTTCTTTAATATAGAGCATTCTCTTAAAAAGGAAACACAAAAATTCATATCTATATTCTTATTTCCAATTAAACAAAAAAACAATTCCTCTTTACTTAACTCAGGACTTGTATTCAAACAAGATTGACCATTTGTCGAATATAAGATGTGTGCACCATGAATATGCCCCCTACCTAATTCATTCGCACAAAAAATATAGTCTGCCTGATTTAAATATTTTTGATCTACATGAATATCATCACATACATCAAAAACTAATTTTACATTATTATTTTTATTTTTATATACCGTAAGTTCACGCATAAGAAAATCAATTGTCGCATCACAATATATAAGATTCGGAGTTAATGCATCCAAACTCTTTCTTAATTGCTTCAAAAAATGAATCTTCGCAAAGAAAGAATGTACAGAACTCGTATTCACAGAGATCATCTTAACTTCGTCCCCCTTTGAAGCAAAATATTCTCTTACCCATTTACTACGTAAAGAGTGCTCTGCACTTATAATTGTGACCAACATAATTGACTCCCTTGTCTAAAGTTTGTTTATGCCTTTAACTATCCCCCAGTTAAAAACTACTTATTTTATAGTCAAAATGACTGAATAACCAATACATCTCATTTCCTGCAGGAATTATTCCCACGCACAAAAGTATACCATAATTACAACACTGAAACAAAAAAATTAGGCATTGAACTTTCCTAAACGCCTTTTCTTCGCATCCGAAAGTCCCTTTTTAATCATTTTTATCTTTTCATTTCGCTTTTTTTCAAAAATAAACATCTTAATCAAACTACCAAACATCTCGCGACGATACTCTTTTTTAAAGAATTCTTTATCCACATAATGATATAAATAATACGCATTCCGATAACGATAATAATAACGAATTGGCGAATGATTCAACGCATAAAAAGTCTTATTCAACACATGAATTGGAATGGGATTTCCAATTGTATGCGTTATGCAATATCCACTTAAATATCCAATCTTTAAATGTGCCTTTTTAAATCTATATCCCAAATCAAAATCAACATAGTCAATAAATAAAGACTCATTCATTTTACCAGCCAAATAGAAATCTGAAATATTCACAAAATTACCCGAAGTAATCCAATAAGGAACTAAAACAATTTCCTTACTTGGATCCACCCTATTCACATCCAAACCAATTAATGAATATTCATCCTTATATTTTTCAATCAATTGATAAATAGCTAAATAATCCGATGTAGGAAACAAACTATCCTGATCCATTGTCAAAGCCATATCCATATTTTTAGAATGAAGATATTCAATACCAGCATTTAATGCAGCCGCAATCCCCTGATTGCCATGCATATCAATGTAAATATATGAAGAATCTTCCTCAAAATATTTTGATACTTCATTTTTCTTTTCCGAATTATCCACTACAACACAAACATCCACTAAATCTTTATATGTTTCAACATTCGAAATCACATCCCTATCCGGATTGAATAATACTGTACAAGAACCTATTTTAAGCATGCCATCCCACCTGTATCCAACGAATCATCAATTGTTCAATAAAATATAAGCGATTAAAGATCATTTTCTTTAATGGATGATGATGCAAAGAAGACGCATTATCGCCATGCCTTCTATATTTTAAATACGGCTCGTAAATAAATACCGTATTCCCCATACATTCAGCCACTAAACCAATCCACCAATCATGCATCTCAATATGATCTGGAAACGGATAACTCTTCTCAAAAACACATTTACGAAATGCCATACAGCATCCAATAAACGCATTCCTATATAAATTATGTAAAAGGCCAGGCTTTCCATTCTTCAATTCAAAAAAAGAATCCTTAACTTTATTCATATTTCCATCCACAATTTCGGCATCATGAACCACACACAAAGTATTTGAATTCTCAAATTCCTTCAAAACTCTTTCAACCTTACCATCCATCCAAATATCATCTTGATCACTCAAAAAAAGGATATCTCCCCTGGCATGTTTTAAGGCATTCTCAAAATTCTTTTGAACCCCACGTTTAGGACCATCCACCAAATAAATATTCTTATATTCCTTTTGAAATTCTTCAATAATATATCTTGTAGAATCACTTGAACCATCATCCGAAATGATGACTTCATCACTACTTTGAATCTGCTTTAAAATAGAGTCTAGTTGATCTTTTAAATACTTTTCGCCATTATATGTGGCCATACATACTGAAATCATGCTTGACTCCCCTTCTAATTCGATAGGTATGTAGTATAATATCCTATCTGCAAAAGTATAACACATGAAAAAGCATCACACAAAAACACAAGCACAAAAAAAGCGGATAAAAACACATTTATCCACTTTATATAAAGCGCATTCATTAAATTATGTGATATTGTCAAAATTAATCCTTGATACAATTTTCAATTGAAAACAACACTAAAACCATAGAAATACCTAAAATTAAATGTGCAATTCCAAAAAGAACTACACTTGAAACATTCAAACTAAGAACTTGTACTACACCACAGACAACTAACATAACTACAGTTAAATTCAATCCAATATGATACAACAACAAATACTTTCTTACCTTATCATTAATAAAAGAATAATTCTTCTCGACAAGAACCAATAACAGAAAAAACACCATTCCCAATATTAAATAATGCGTATGAACAACCGATAATATTGTAAAACCATTTAATTTTGTGAATTCACGATAAAATACACCACCCACTAACGCAAGTACTGCATATATAATGGAAGCAAGCATTAAATGTTTCATATTACCTCTATTATGAATCTTCAATAAACAACCTTCAATTGATATGCATCTAAAAAAGGAGGTATCTCTAAACTGGTTCAAAAGTCAAGGACAAATATCTGACAGTTCTTGTTAAATGAGTGT